>OGYJ01000161.1_pt1 | contig 64031 bp, 53 predicted proteins | sample 1576531 | NCBI WGS metagenome assembly OGYJ01 (sample SAMEA3541574, study PRJEB24748) | human gut metagenome | biome: human gut; feature: human-associated habitat; material: faeces | place: China | collected 2012 | reverse complement strand
CTTCACTAACCATGACAAAATCATGATTAAGAAGTCACTTAGAGCATATATCACCCGCTGCCATCCGATATTTGGCGTATTGACGCACTGCGAAATGATCCGGCTGCTTCTGCGCCAGCTTTTCAAATGTCAGATCAACAGGATTCCTGTAATCCTCGTCATCCTCACGGACATCCATGCTGTTCAGCATGTCAATCAGCGTGGTGAAATTCTGCCGCGCGGGCGGAAGCTCATAATGGATGTAGCCAATCAGCGCCATATAGAGAAGTGTTTCGGCCTTCTGCCAGAAATCGTCGCCGCTTTTCCCGTCACCCTTCGTGTTGGCGATGAGGGTAGTGACTAGCTTCAGAATATCCTTCTCGCTGTGGATATAGGCAAAGGGGTTGTAGTGCATGGACTTCTTGAAGTTGATGGTATTGAAGACACGCACGTCATAGCCGGCCGCGACCAGCATCTTGCCGCACTCGACCACGAGGGTTCCCTTGGGGTCTGTCACAACCAGCGAATAACCCTTTGTTTTGGTGCATTGCATGATGTTGGGCTTGATGAAAAATCGAGTTTTGCCGCTGCCTGAACCGCCGATAACAAGCACATTCTTGTTCCGCGCTGTTTTCGGGTCTTTGGGGCGGCTGTTCATGGTAAGACGCTCGGTCTGGGTCAGGATCACATTGTTCCATGGATCTGGATCGACGAATGGCGCGATGTCACTGGGCTTTCCCCATCGGGCGGAACCGTATTCCGCGTTGCGTCGATACTTCTTCGCGTTTCGGCTTTTTTCATACACAATCAGGCGCAGCGCACAGCCAAACGCCAGCCCGAACAGCAAATCCACCGCCTGAAAGCTGGGCAGCAGCGAACAGAAGGAAGCAAAAAGTCCTTCGCGGAGATGAAGAAACTTCGTGGAGAAATCACTGCCCTCGGCAAATCGCCACGCCGCGCCCAGCTTCGTCGCCAAAAGCCCCAGAAACGCATAGGGCAGATTCAGAATCAGCAGCTTTTGGAGCTGGCGTCCTGTCATCGTTCAAGCCCTTTCCGCTTGGCGCGCTCCTTCTTCTTTCCAGGAGCAAGCGAATCAAGTACAGGCTGCACCGTCTGCTTTTCCCGCTTTCGGTCAAGAAAATCATTGGCATACGCGCGCATGGCCTGATCAATCGCCGCCCGGTCGCGAGCCTTGAAGAACACAATATAGCGCGGCGCGCCATCTTCCGCTCTGCCGCGCTTGATGGCATAATCCACGCCGTATTTCCGGGCGTATCGGTCAAACGACTTTGCTTCCTGCCGGTCCGAGAGTTCTGTCTGATCAACCCCTTGATTTTGCCCGACCAGCTTCTTGACGCTCTGCTTTCCCTGCGGTCTGGCCTGCTGGTGTTCCTTGGCTTTGCTCCACGAGTATTTCAAAGCCTTCATGAAAGCGGTGGCGAGGGTTCGCTCCGTGAGCTTGCCGGTGTTAATCATCAGCGATAAGGTCTTGTTTTCAATGTCTTCCTGCATGGGACACCTCCTTTATTTGCGTAAGACAGGGATGCCAGGGCGGCACCTCCAATCGGCGAAGATAGCAGCATGTTGTCATTTGACGCACCGCCGTTTTCTTACCAATTTCAAAGTGCATCCGTATCAAAAGCAACGCTTGAGCACAGGGCTTTCAGCTGCAAGTCCCGCTGTTCCCGCGCTTTATGCCGCGCCGCGGCTTCCTTCAGCATGGTGAGCACGCAGTCCATCAGCGCGGCCGCGTCTTCGCTTTTCAGAACGACGCAAGATGCCGCGTCCCGCATTCCTTCTGGTGCCGTAACATACTTTTCAAGACGTCGCGTCAGGCTGCTGAAATTCACCTTCGCGGCAAGCGAATCAAGGAAGCAGTCGGCACTGCGCAGCACATCGAGCAGCTGCCTACGCTCCTCGTCCTCCCGAAAACCAAGCACACAATATTCAGCGCCGCTGACAGCGGAATAAGAACAGATTTGCATAATAGCCTCCTTTTAGTGCGTGCGTTTTCTGACCGAGCGGCGCTTTCGGTACAGCCCAGCACCGCCGCTGACAGCCATCAGGGCCACGCCAAGCCACATCGCGCCGGTCACAGCCAGATTTACACCGGTCTGGATGGTGGTATAATTGATCCAGCTGGGCATTTTCTCTGGAAGGACATACCGCTCATCGATGACCAGCTTGCGCACATCTCCGCTGCGGGTATAGCCTTGCAGCGTCGCGGTTTCCTTGATGCTGTAGGTGCCGGGCTTGAGATTATCAAACCGAACAATGCCGTTTTCGTCAGATTCCGCTTCCCGCAGGACTGTGCCGTCCGCATCCATCAGGGCAAACGATACCCCCGCAAGCGGTACACCGCTGGCATCCGTCTTTACGAACTCATAGTGATTCGGAATGTTCACCAGCGGAATCGGTGCGGGTTCAGTCCAGCTATCATCCACCACAAATCGGTAATCCGGCATCCGACAGTAGCCTTCCGGGGTCTTCGCCTCGCGGACAATCCAGGTGCCATAATCGAATTTCGTGAAGGTGAACGCGCCGTTTTCATCGCTGACGGCTTTCTCCACCAGCGTATTCGTGTCCGCGTTAATCAGATAAAACAGAATCCCCGCCATGGGGCTGCCGGAAGTGTCCGTTTTGAGAAACTTCACCTGCTTCCGCTGATCTGCCACGGTCGCGATGGGCTGCTCCGAATTCGTCCAATTTCCCGTCACGGAAACAGAAATGCCGCCGCGGTTCAGCAGATAGCCGTCGGGTGCGTGGGTTTCGCGGATGGTGTATTTGCCGTGCGGCACCAGTGTAAACCGCACCATGCCTTCGGCATCGGAGATTGCGGCGTCGATTTCCTGATCATCGGCATTAAAAAGCCCGAAGCGCGCGCCCGGCAGCGAATTGCCGTCCTGATCCGTTTTTCGCAACAGGATTTCAGCCGGGTCATTCACGGAAGCAACTGTCGCGGTAATGACTGGCGTTTGGTGGTCATCCGCTTTCAGCTCCACCGTGTAGACGGTCGGATCCAGCACATAGCCGGACGGAGCGACGCTTTCCCGGATGGTGTACTTGCCCAGCGGCAGCAGCGGACTCAACGTCGGTCCTTCGCCGCTGGTTTTCATTGTCGCGGCCAGTTCCCCGGCTTGATACCACCGCGTTCCTTCCCGGCCAACGATATCCTCAGCCGCGTGAATCTCAAAAACAGCATCCTTCAAATAGCCTTGCGCATAGGTTGGTTCTCCCAGATAGGCGCTTGTTTTTTGCAGTCCGGTCTTTTCCAATAGGATCTGTCCCTTGATGGGCGTGTTGATGATTGGGACGATCTGCGTGTCCGTTTCTTCCGCGAAGGACACAAGCGGCAGACAAAGCAGCAGCATCGTCAGCAGAATCAGAAAGATTCGATGTCTCGTATTCATTCATGGCCTCCGTTTTCCAAGGGCGGCAGGGGTATCGGTTGCCTGATCCCCCTGCGCGCCGATTCAGTTCACCCGCGCGGGAATCGACACCGTCACGCAGGTGTCATCGTCCAGATAATCGTCCGGCACCGTGGTTTCCCTGATTTCGTAAGTCCCCCAGGTCAGAAGCGGCGTAACAGCGATACCGTCCGCGTCCGACGTGATGGTGGCGACCACCTGACCGTTGCCTTCGCCGTGATGGGAGGGCAATCCCGCCACGCGCGTCACCGTGAAGACAGCACCGGCAAGCCCCTTGCCCGTTTCCGCGTCGGTCTTGACGATGCGAACCTGTCCCTGCATCGGCATATTGGTCACCTGATATTCAGCGGTTTCGTCCATGACGACTGTCACCTGTTCGCACCAGAGACTGCTGACGTAGCCGGTGGGCGCTTCGTGTTCCACAACCAGATATTCACCGACCAGCAGGCTTTCCGACATGGCCACGCCTTCCTCGTTGGTCATCATGGTGGATACCAGATCGCCCGCGCTGCCGTCTTCATTGAGCGCGTAAATGTCGAAGCGAACGCCGGCAATCACATGACCGTCCAGCGCGTTTGTTTTGGTAATCCTGATCCAGCCGGGCGCGTCCTCGTTGACCACGGTGGTCAGAATCTGTACCGGGTTTTGGTATGTGCCGTCAATGCTGACCTGCCATTCGCCCGTAGACGGATGATAGCCGTAAGGCGCTGTGATTTCCCGGATGGTGTAGGTGCCATAGCCCAGCTTGCTGAAGGTCAGATTGCCCTCCGCATCGGAAGTCTGCTGCTGCACCAGTGTACCCTGCGCATCGAAAATGCCGAATACAGCGCCGGGTAGCGGGTCTCCGTTTTCCTTGACCTTCTTGAGCATGATTTTGTTGATTTCGTCGCGAATTTCAGTTTCGCCCAGAATCTTTCCTTCCGGCGTTACCGTGAAGGTTTTGACGGCAACATTCAGCGCGTACCCTTGCGGGGCATAGGTCTCCTTGAAGGTATATGTACCGGGGACGACAGGAATATGGGGCAGCTGCCCGTTCTCGTCGGTATATTCGCGATAGATGGTCTTTCCGTCTTGGTCGTATACCTCGACCAGCGCGCCGGGCAGCGTCTCAGCGCCGGTAATGTCCTTTTTCGTGATGGTGACAGGGGTGTAAATCAGTCGATTCAGAATTGGCTCATCCAGGGAAACAGCAATGACATTTTCGTCTGCCACCTTGTTTTCGGGCGTCAGCTTCACCGGGTACTGCTCCGTACTCAAGTGCCAGCCAGCCGGAACAGAAAGTTCCTTGATGTAGTAGTTCCCATGTGGATACAGGCCGGAGAATGTCAGGCTGCCCGTGGCATCGGTAACGCCGGTCGCTACCAGCGTATTGGCCGGGAGCTTCTGATTGTCGCCGTAGGTCATTACGCCGCTGGTGAACAGACCAAACACAAACCCTTCGCCGGGAACGACCTCCATGGACTGGTGAATCATCCCTTCCGCGGTTTCATCCACGCGAATGGCTTCCTTCTGCTTACGCAGCGTTACCCGAATCGGCAGATAAGTGTTGGCGGCGGACACGCGCACCTCGACAACAGCGGTTTTCTTGTCTGCCGCGGACAGCGTAAAGGAGTACGGTGCTGTATCAAAAACATAGCCGTCTGGCGCGGAGATTTCCCGCAGTTCATACTGCCCCAAGGGCAGAATCTTCGACTTAACCGCGCCCGACGCGCTGGTCGTCAGGGTTTCCACCAGATCCCCCTGATGATAGAAAACCGTGCCTTCCTTGCCGACAATATCTTCCGCGGCGCGGAGCTCAAATACAGCGTCGGCCAGATAACCATTCTGGTGCACTGGCTTCATGACGGTATAACCGAACTCATCCTGTTCATCCGCGAAACGCACCAGCTGTAGACCGGCCTTTTCCAACAGCACATCACCGCGAACCGGCGTGTTGGTCACATTCACCGTCACGGTTTCCACCGGGACATCCTCCGCGATGGCAGCAGAGAGATTTAGGCCGGTCAGCAGCAGGACAGCCGCGACAAACCAGTTCATGATTCGCTTCAAAAATTTCATTTCAGTACGCTCCTTACTCACTTGATGAAGACGGTCGTTTCAAATTCATCGTCGATATACCCGTCCGGCACGCCTGTTTCGGTGATTTTGTATTGTCCCCAAGGCAGTTCCCCGGTCTGCGCGATGCCATCCGCGTTGGTGGTAATGGTCGCGACCGGCTGTCCAATATCCGCCGCGTTGTCTGACGTGGGACAGGTCAGCCGGGTCACGGTAAACACAACGCCCGGCAGCGGCTTTCCAGTGAGGGCATCTGTCTTGATGATCCGAATCATGCCCCGGATGCGCTCATTCGTGAAAGTCACGTTCGTATTTGCGCCAGCGGTGACCGTAATGTTCTGCGATGCGGCCGCCGCAAGATGATAGCCCTGTGGCGCGGTTTTCTCGCGCACCTGATAAGCACCGGGCGCGACGCCCGTAAAGACCGCGACACCCTTGGCATCAGTCACGGCGGTGGCGAGAACAGTGCCATTACTGGCGCACAGTTCAAACACCGCGTCCCGCAGCAAAACGCCGTCGCTGGATTTCTTCGTGACGGTGACATCCCCGTAGCTCAGCTCAAAGGATACGGAAGCGGATTGCAGCGAATAAGGCGCGCCGTAGACAGGCACCAGCACCTTCTGGATGCTGACCGAGGGAACGCCCACCAGAAATCTCGCTTCTTCCGTATCAGATGAGACGGATTCCATGAACACGGCGAACCGGCTTTGGGATGACTGTACCGTCACGGTGTCTCCGCTTCGGGCATAGTAGTAATCGGCATCACTACCACCGCTGTTGCCGCCAACGGTGCCAGCGGACTTGGGAATCCGAATCAAATCCGCGTCCGTCGTCAGCGTCATGGTGCCGACATAGCCGCCGCCCGTTTGACGGATGCTCTGATTGCTTACCGTAATCTTGCCGCTGATACTGGCGTGCGCAATGCCGTTTTCCGCCAGCCAGCGCGCGTAGGTCAGGTAGACGGCGGGCGCGCCGCCCCGGAAGGAGTAGAAACGGTCCATGTCCCAGTAGCCGCGGACATACTGCGAACCTTCCAGCTGCTTAATGACCTCGCGCATCGCGAACTGCCCCGCGACACGGCTCCAGGTTTCGTTGTTGCCGTCGCTTCGGTCCAGCGCCATGAAGGGATAGGTGTGGCGCAGCACCCAGCCCAGCGCGTGCATGGTTTTGGCGCTGAAGCGGACACCACTTGCGCCACTGCCGCTGGGATGATTCACAAAAGCATCCAAATCCACCAGCACATAAGGCCCTTTTTCTGTCTGATTGGAGCCGGAGCCTTCGCCGGGGCCGGAGAGGGTATGCTCCAGACAGAAAACGGTGAAGCCTTCCAGATAGTGCGGTGTCGCGTAAATGGTGCCATGCGAAGCGGACTTGGCAATCTGCGGATAGGCGCTGTCCTTGCCGGAACTGCCGTAAAGTCCCTGCTGCCAGGCGTAGAATCCGCCGATACTGCCATGGATGTTCTTCAGCGAAAAGCCGTCCATCGGGGTGGCGTACAGCTGCACGTCACGGAGCATATCAAGGAATTCCACGGAGAAGGCGTAATCCGTCGCGGTACAGGCCTCCGCTTCCGGCGCGCGCGGGTTTCCGCGGCAAGCACCCACGCGGTCGCGTAATCCGTCCATTTCAGCGTGCCGTTTGGAAAGGTGTCGCCATACAGGAATCGAACCTGATACCAGATATGGCTTTCCTCGTCCATTTCAACGGACAGCACCTGCACCGTGGCCGGCTGGACGAAGCTGCCAAGGTACATTTCGCTGTATTCCTCTTCGGACGCGGATCCATCCATTTCAGAGAAAACGCGCGTTTCCTCGGTCACGCCAATATAATCGCCGGGGTTGGCGTGTTCAGGAACAGCGGTGGTTTCCGCAATCGGTTCTTCGGCTACGTCAAGCAGATTGCTTTCGCTGGGCATCTCGGTTTCCTCCGGCAGCGGCAGTGCTTCGGTTTCATCCGCGCCAGCAGGCGGTTCGGGAAGTTCGGGCTGTTCATCCGAAGGCACCTTGTCCGCGTCCGACGGCTCATCCTCATGATGCGGTTCGTCTTCCAAAGGCACGTCAAGCGCAGGCGTTTCGTCCTCCGCTTCCATGGGCGGCACGCTGTCCGCTGAATCGGGGTCTGCCGCCGGACGGCTGCCATTGACCACAAACAGGCGCATCCGGCCAATGGCAGTCATGACTTCTTCGGCGGGGAAATCATCGATGTCGGCGGCTTCCTGTGCGGTCAAATACTGTGAATCCAGATCATCCAGTGCCACAAAGCCGTGAACGGCATTTCGCGCTTCATCCAAAAACCAGACCTCAGCCGTGCCGTGCTCGGTGAAATCAACCGCCAGCAGCAGGAAAACATCTCCGGATGTGATGTATATCAGCTCGCCTGTCAGCGCGGCCTCCGCGTATACCTGGGCTTTGCGCGCGGCAGGTACATACACGAAGCTGTGCTCTTCCAGCGCAATTTGCAAAGGATGACGGGAATCTGCCGGTTCGTCGAAGTTCTCCGCGGGTTCTGCTTCCGCGTCCGGCTGAATCGGTTCATTGGCTGCATCCTCTGGTACAGACGGTTCGTGGGCTTCCATCGGCGGCGTTTCGGTATCCGTTTCAGGCGGTGCTTCCTGCGCCGCGGAATCTTCGGACGAATCTTCCACGGGAAGGACAATGACCTCCGTGGCGGAAGGTTCAGCGGGCGTGGCGATTTCTTCTGCCAAGGCGCACAGGGACATACAGGTCAGCGCCATCGTCATGGACAGCACCGCCGCCGCGAACCGTTTCATCTTTTCTTTCAGTTTCATGACTTTTCTCCTAACGAGTTATTCTTGTACAGCCACCACCAGCAACCGCCCGCTGACACCGCCATAGCTTCGGTCGCAGGTAATCAGGGTCAAAATGTGATCATCGGCTGCTACCGGCACGACGGTATCGTACAGGGCTTTGCTTCGCAGATGTGCTACATATTGCTGAAACTCCTTTGTGCTTGAAAATTGGGCGGCTGACGCGTCCCAGTCGCTGACCGTCATGTTGACCACGGCGAAGATACGGTAGGTTCTGTCGCCATAGAGTGTTTGAACCTCAATGGTTGGATGCGCGGCGTAATAGCTCGGCTGCTTGTACTTCACAAGAGAGCTGAACATGGCATTGCTGTGGCTCAGGTGATGGCCGTAGATAGCGATATTCTTGCTTGGCGCGGCGTAGTCAGCGGAGCTAAGCGAGAACAGGCACCCTAACTTGCTGGATTGCCCATTGAACAGATGCTTCAGGTAATAGCTCGTGCGGTCAGACTGAACGACCGGGTCATTGATGGGCGTTCCCGGAATGGTGATCCAGGCAATGAAGTCGGCGTTCTGTTCCAGGCACGCGCTCAGGTCAGCAGACATTGGTTTTCCCGCGTTTGCTGGAACAGCAGGACTTGCGGTGCAGGATACGGGCGGCAGGGATTTGCGGGCATTATCGAGGTAGGATTCAGGGGAGGATCGCGCGGAAGACTGCGGCACTTCCAGTAAAACGGGCAGCACGGTTTGCAGCGGGGCTTCCGCAGCCACGTCTGGATGCTTCGCCAGAGGGGCAGCGGCTGTCGTGTCGGGACTTGGACAGAGCTGTTCGAGCAGAGCCGCGTATTGCTGTTCATCGTCTTCAACCTCCTTCAGTTGATGCAACATGGGCAAAAGAAAAATCATGCTTCCCAATAGAAACATGATCGTCAGCAGCTTATCCGGTTTTTTCATGCGTCAGCGCTCCTGCGTCTGCTGGCGCTTTTTCACCCAAGCATCCAGCAGCTTATAGATGGTTTTCTCGATCTGTTCTGCCGTATAGGTTCGCGGAAAGTACTTGAGCAGCCTGTCCTGTGGAAGAATGACCGATCCCCGTGAGGGAATGGTCTGCTTGTTCTCCCGCATAATCTCCATCATGCTTTCAGCGGACAGTGTGCCCTGCTTGCTTTCGCGCTTCATCCGCTGTGCTTGCGAAAGCGACGGGGTTTGCTGGGTTTCTTCCAGCGCAGCATCAAGCCATTGCTGTTCTTCGGGCTTAAGGTAAGAAAGTTCGACGGCGGGGGTAAAGGCGAGTTTTCCGGAATCTACCTTATCCATAAGCGTCTGTTCAAGCTGATTGAGACGAATGAAGCGCTGAACCTGTCGCTCGCTTTCGCCTAAGTCCTCGGCTACTTTGCTAACTGAATAATTCTCGCCAACTTGGCGAGAATTATCTCCTACAGGTCGTCCGCGTGCTGTCTGGCGCTTTATTGCTTCTAGCTTCATCTGATACGCCTTTGCTCTCTCGCTGGGCAAGATGTTCTCTCTTTGGAGATTGCTGTCCACCATGATGATAACGGCCTCATCATCATCGAGGTTACGCACAATCACAGGGATTTCGTCGAGGCCAGCCAGCTCACAGGCGCGTTTGCGCCGATGCCCGGATACAATCTCATAGCCGTCTTCCGAAGGACGGGCGATGATGGGCACCAGCACGCCATACGCCTTTACGCTTTCCACGGTTTCCATCATGCGGTCATCATCCAGCACGCGAAACGGATGGTTTTTGAAGGGGTGCAGTTCACGCAGGGAAGTCCACTGAATGTGCTCCTGCTGCCGTGATTCCTCCGTAGAAAAAATGTCATCGTAAGAGGTCAGCTTTGGCTTTTTGTCGCTGCTTCTCAAGCTGAATCACCTCCTTGGTCAGCGCGTGATAGGCCTGCGCCACCTTGCCGCCGGGGTCATACGCAAAGATGCTCTTGCCCGCGAGGCTGGCCTCTGCCGCGCGCACGGAATGCGGAATTTCGGCTTCAAAGACGCTGATTTTGCTGCCGTAGGTATCCCGAATCAATTTGGTGATTTCCTTGGCGTTATTTGTCCGTCCGTCCACCATCGTCATGAGTATGCCGTCGATTTTCAGCTTTGGGTTGATCTGGCGGCGCACCTTAGCGATGGTCTGAAGCAGCTGCTCTAAGCCTTTCGCGGACAGATAGTTCGCCTGAACGGGGATGACAACCCGCTCCGCGGCAGCCAGCGCGTTGATGGTCAACATCCCCAGCGAGGGCATACAGTCAATCAGGATGTAGTCGTAATCCTTTTTGTAAATGTTGATGACCTGCTTCAGCGTTGATTCGCGGCTCATGGCATTGACCAGCGAGACCTCCGTACCGGCAAGCGCAATGCTTGAAGGCAGCAGATCAACGCCTTCGGCATGATGGATGATGCCTTCGCTGGGCAAAAGGGGTTGGTCGTTCATGACCTTGTTCATCGCGTCCGCGAGCGTGAAAGGAAGATCGTCCGGCTGCTGGAATCCTAAAGCGACGGTCATGCTGGCTTGCGGGTCCGCGTCCAGTAGGAGAACACGCTTGCGCTGACCGTGGTTTTCTTCTTGCGACAAAGCAGCACCAAGGCTGATGCAGCTCGTCGTTTTCGCCACACCGCCTTTTTGATTGACAAGGGCGATAATCGTAGGGGGCATCGTTTTCCTCCTTTTTCGGGAAATATGAAAAGGCACCTGTGGCTTTCACCATAGGCGCCCGTGCGGCTGTCATTTTTGACAGTTTAAGTGTATCATGCTTCTCCTTGGAACTCAAGTGAACTTTCCTGCATCATACTGCATGCTCGTTATTTTGCTTGGAAAGCACTTGATCTACAGCTTTCAGCGCGCGATCATGGAGGGTATAGGCCCAGCGAGGAGAGATGCGCATTTCCACCGCGATTTCATCCCAGGACTTGAAGGACAGATACCGCTTCTCCAGAATAATGCGCTCATTCGTATTCGCCACTTGGGCAATCACGGCAGCGATATCGGCTTTCACCTGTAGCAAATGATTAATTTCTATTTGGAGATGCTCCTCGGCTTCCAAAAGCCGAATAATGCTGTCCTGCATGGCGCTGACATTCCGCGTGCGGGACACCGTTTCGCTATCATACGAAGCGGTAATCTTTTGCGTCAGCGAGCGGAGAACAGCAATCTGTTCAAGCTTGCTGTCGATACACTGATGATACTTATATGCCTGAGAGAGAAACGCGGCCGCGGTCATTTTTCTATCTTCCATTTGGACGGTGGATTGCGGATTCGGAAGAGACTTGTTTTCAAACATAAGAACGCTCCTTTGCGTCAGCGGAACAGTCATCTGGATGAACAACCCGTGTATGGATTGTTCCGGGGGAAGCCGTTCCGCTCAAATTCCAGAGGAAACAAGGAATTCATTGCAGGGATGGAACAACTGAACAGCCTGAATCTCATAGCGCAAAAATCACGTCGATAGGCCAATATACAGGAAATATCAAATGTTTACGCTATGGGTTCGGCAAGAAAACCCGTTCAGCCGTTCCATGCGTGCCCGCAAAGCCTTGACAGTGCAAGTTTTTTCGCGGAACAAGCGCATGAAACAGGCCTGAACATGTGGAACAGCGCTATTCTCGCGTATAGACGCGCTGCCGACCGTAGATGGGAATGTGCATAAGGTGTTCGGACTTTGTCCAGCCGGGAATGCGTGTCATAATCGCGGCAATCGCGTAGCTGTCTCTGGGCTGCATGTCCTCTTTGCGTTTGCCGAAGCACTCGCACCAGATTTCGATATTGCTGACCTGTGTGCGGCGGCTGACACCTTTGGCCTTGATCAGCGGGTCTTTGTCCGTCAGATAGCTGATGCGCTCATAGATCTCCATGCTGTTCCAATGATCGGGAAGCATCGCGTTCAGATAGGACAGAACCAAGCCTTCGCGCTCATCGCGCTCCATCGCGTCGCGCTGGCACTCGGCAGCCGCGCTCTCCAGTTCAGGCGGAAGATACAGCTTTTCACCCTGTTCTTCATAGAGCATCGCCTCTGCCCAAATCTGGTCAATCGTTTCCCGCGTCATATCCCAAGAGCGGTACCTGCCTTCACCCGTTACATGCACATTCCAAAAACGGCGATTGCCGGTGATGTCGCGCAGATATCCGTTTTCAGCGTTGGTTGTCCCGAAAAAGACGCATTGCCGGGGATGCGGCGATACACGGCGGCCGAAGCTGGCGCGATATTTGTCATCGCACCGAGCCACGAAGCTTTTTACCTTTTCAAGGTCCGCTTTTTTCATGCCCGCCATTTCGCTGATTTCATGAATCCAGAAGCCTTGCAGCTTTTCCGCCGCGGTCTTGTCGTTCATGTCAGACAGCGTCAGACTGTCCGCGAACCATTCGCCGCCCAGCTTGGAAATGAAGGTACTTTTGCCTTTGCCTTGAGGGCCGTTGAGGACCAGCACATAGTCAAATTTTGTTCCGGGTCTTTTCACGCGCCGGATGGCGGCGCAGAGAATTTTGCGGATAAAGGCGCGATGCAGCGGCGTATCTTCCGCACCAAGATAATCCGTCAGCAGGGTATCCACGCGGCATTCGCCGTCCCATGGCGGCAGACTTTCGAGATATTCCAGAATAGGGTGATAGCTGCGATCATCCACCACTTTCGTGACAGCAATGTCGTAGTTGCGCGCGGAAAACTGCCCATAGTTGGAATCCACATAGCTGACCAGCTGCGCGTCATCCGCGTCGCGCCAGAAACGGGTTGGATGTTTCCATGGCACGCTGCCCCGAATTTCCATGCTGTCCGCGAGCAGGTTGAACACAATATCGCGCAGGGCAGGGTCATTCTGAAGGATCAGAATGATGTTCTGCAAGGTGTTGGCCAGCTTGCCGGAGCGCGGCTCGAACGCGAGATGCCGTTTCCATTCCGCGTCATCTTCCGAGGACGTGGAACTGTCTTCCGCTTGCGCGTTTTTCCGCAAATGCTGGCTGAGATACTGTTTGACCTCTGGGATAGAGGCGGCGTAAGCTACAGCGTTTTTCAGGGATTCCTTCGTGTCCATGTCACCGAACCGATGCACACGCATCAGATCGAAAGCGGAAAGCAGCTTGCCGTAAGCCGGGTCAGTGGCGTGGTGGGAGTACAGAAAACGATCTTCATAAATCACGGCTCCCGCGCTGCCTGATGAGCCGATGTGCGTATATCTGCCGTCCACAGCTGCTGGTTCATATACATCAGACAGTTCTGTTTCAAGTAACCGTTGAATCGGAAAGAAGACATGGTTGAACGCTCCGATAACGCCTTCCTTTTCCAGTGGATCCTTTTGGCGGTGCATATCACGCCGCACGAAGACGCTTTCCTTTGGCGCAGTGGGCAAGGTGGCCGCGTTGCGCCAGTCAGGATGCTCGGCAAGATAAGCGTCTGGATTCAGCCATTCGCCGTCAAACCGTTCATATACATACTCGCCGTCGGTAGGCGTGGTAGGCCAGTACATCAGCTGATGGACTTGATAAGAACACGGGTCAACACACGCAATGCCCATTTCTGCGGCCAGATACCTCGCGATGGCTTCATACTCTTCCGGCGTCACATCCCTTGTAAAGGGGGTGAAGACGCGGTAACGAGGATGCTGCGGTGTATGACTGTGGGTGGAATAAAGGACGGAAGCGAATCGGTGCTGCCCGCGATAACGGCTGAGAAAGTCAGGATCAGGAGAATCCACATCATGCGTCGCGATGGAACGGCATAGCACATGATCCGCTTTGCGGCGGCCTTCTTTCAGATATCCACCAACCAAACCGCCTTTATCTTTGATGCTGTCCCGCTCATCCTTTGGCAGCGTCGGATATTCCTCGGTGGATTCCGAAGTCCGAATGACGGTCTTCAGCCGCTCACACAAGGCTTCAAAGGTGATGCGCCTGTTTGCCCACATCTTTGAAACGCGGCTGCTTCCGAAAGCAATCTTAAGTTCTCGGTCCATGGTACACCTCTTTGCAATCTTCAGTGAAATAGCGAACGCGAATCCCCTTTGCTTGGGCTTTTCTGATTTCGCGCGCCATGCCTTTGGTGATCTGGTTGCCGAACACCCAAATCTGATCGCACTTGCCCAGAAGCACAAGCCCAAAGAACAAAGCACGCGCCCGATCTGCCGGGTCATCCTCATTCATAAACTGCGGATACAGGAGATGTGGGGTTACAGGGATGGTATCTTGCTTTACGGCGAACTTGCTGAATACCCGCGCCTTGCGTTCGCTGTTCAGAATATCGTCTTCGTAAGGCGAACAAATAAACACCATCGGCCGATAGGGACGCTGCGGGGCCGTATGCTGGCGGCGCAGCGCGCGCTGTTCTGCCTGAATGTTCGTGAGCGCCTGATAAACAGTCGGATCGTAATAGCCTTCATGATTGAACTTGTTGATGCTCATTTGCCGTTCCTCCTCTTCTCATTCCTGTACGTCTCGCCATGTTCCTCATTCAGGACGAAAAGGACAAACAGGCTGAAATCCTCGTCATCCGCGAACACAAACAAATACACGCTGACTTCCTGGTTGTGGCACGGGCAGCAGAACACGTTGTCCCACATCATGCAGATTTTGAGCAGGATGTCTTTTCCCAGTAGGATTTGGATGGAAATCATTAGGGTACCTCGCTTTCTGCCAGGGCTGTTCTCTTGATTTCTCTTGATCCCCGGCATTGTAACTGGTAAAAGCGCGGCGTTTTGAACGGGCTTGAGAAAAATAAAATAGAAAAAAAGAGGAAACTCTTGACGAGTCCCTCTTGGCATATAGCGTCACCGTAATACTACGTAGCAACTCTATACTTGCATATTCTCTGTTTAAGGTTGATATCAGTTTTATTTTTGTGCAGAAACGGCACTTGCTTTCCCGTTTTCAATACGGCAAACGTAGTCGCATAGTTCAGAAACGTCTTCCTGCACATGAGTGGCAATCAGAATAGTCTTTCCTTTTTGGGCAAGACTTCGATACAATGATCGCATTTGCGCAGCACCTACACTGTCAAGATTAGACATCGGTTCATCTAAGAGAAGAATATCTGGATCATCCAGCAGAGCCATAGCAATGCTCAGGCGTTGTTTCATTCCCATGGAGTACTTGCCAACAGGTTTTTTATCGCAAGGATCCAAGCCAACCAATTGTATAAGTCGATTGATTTCGTCATATGAAGGACGTTTTGTGAGTGCAGACAAGATTTTCATATTCTCAAATGCACTTTTGCGCAACAGCAATCCTGGTTGTTCGATTGCGATACCTGTACGAGGTGCAAAATCTGTATCTTTTCCAACTTGCTCGCCGAGCACGCAGATTTCGCCACTTGTTGGAATAATCAAACCGGCAATGCATTTCAACAGAACACTCTTGCCAGAGCCATTGCGTCCAACAAGACCATAAATCTGCCCGCTTTCAAATTCCAGATTGACAGCGGATAGTACTTCGTGTTCGCCAAAGCGTTTATATAGATTTTTGATGGTAATTACATTCATGTATGCTCAGCCTCCATCTGCATATAATCGTATTTTCGCACAAAGATGAAAGAAAATACTATAAACAGAATCATCAATCCACAAAGAGTAATATACGATATGCCAAGCGTCGGCAGCATACTATTTGCATTCATGTACCCGTGCAGATAGAGTGACGCATGATAATGAATAGAGAGCATAGAGAGTACAGCATAGGCTTTCATGGAAGCATCAAACATACCCATAGCCCAGGATACAGTATTCACTAGCATGAGGAGGATAAAACTCGCGGTCTTGAATCGCATTCTCAGTGCCAATGTGGCCAGGCCGTAAAAACACCCCATAAGGTAGAAAAGAGAAAAGCTATGCGCAAAGGCGATCCATGGCGTATAATTCCGTATAATAGACTTCTGGAACGGCAGTTTAATTCGCTCCGGAGAAATTGCGATGCGCCCGTTGAGTGCCAGCAACTTGACGGGTTTACTCCACTCATCAGAGATGTGGATATTCGGAAGACAAACCAGAACGGAAATAGCGAAGATAAACAGTGTCAGCAGGAAAGATGTTGCAACAACGTAGATCATCTGCCCAATCATCCACCCTTTTCTGCTCCCTTTGACAAGCGCATTTCCTGTGAAGTTTTCGATGATGGGAAGATCCCCAAAAAGCAAAAGAATGGATGTGCTGAACAGCAGCATACTGAAGCGCCAATTAAGCATAGCCGTAAATGCTTCCGTAATTTGCAGCGTTTCTCCCATAGCCTTGGCATTTTCAGCGAAGGGAATCACATATATGATGGTGAAACATGCAATCATTCCTAAAAGGACTAACATTCGCGGAGCATTGCGCCATGTGCGAAAGCAGCTGCGGGCTGTTTGGATTGAATATCTAGTTTTGCTCATGGATAATCCTCCTTTCTACAACATAATCAAACCAAAGCATCACAGCGCAATACAAGACAAGCTGGTACATCAGCAGTTTGGGGAACGTGAAATCTTCCCAATTCATCTGTACCAACATTTCCAGCGGTTGCAAACTAACCGGCAATGCCAGTGCTGAGCAGAAGCAAATGATGAAAGGCGTCAAATAACTCACATATCGAACCGGAGAGTAGACTGATACGGTTAAGCCTACGCCGGACCATAATGAACCAAAGAGAAACGCTAACAACGCGCTGACAATCATATACTTCCAATGGGAATTCGTACTCGATACCAATGGAAACCAAGCATCCAGCGCAGCCATATCCGCAATGGATGCTCTTGTTCCGTACTGCAATGCACAGACAATTGCAAACAGCAGCATTCCCAGCATCAGCGCCAATCCACCGCCAATGCTTGTGCCAATGAACATGCCGATGCTGTATTCGTGCTTGCCGCTTTTCATAAGACGCAACCGATAGAAACCAGCTTCGGTATCATTGATGAGACTTCCGCTTGCCGCAAACGCGCAGGCCAGAGGTGCGGCATAAATGAAATAGCCGAAATGCATCGAGATGTTGAAGGAATAGGCAGCACCAAATGCATCAGGCCCATCGCCGGCATATCCGCTGAAAACATCTTCCGCAATTTCTGCAAATAGAACGCCGAAAATCAATGCAACAGCAATCCAGAAGTTTGCGCTAAGGATTACCATGCGCAAACTCATTGCTACTGAGCGAGCAGTTCTTGCAAATCTATTCATGGCAAAACCTCACCTGTTATTGCATCAATAAACATAAAAAATATTTGCTGATCCCAGCGGTTAATATTGCTGGCAAAGCGCCATACGGGACGTGCTTCCATTTTTACAGCAGCAGCTTCATCTGAACGTGGCAGCGTCTGAACCAGCCGGTAGCACAGGCTGATTTCCGTGATTTCACAAGGCATTTCTTCCGGATAGCATTCCGCGTAATCCATATTTTCCCGTAGAATCTCAATGGCTTCATCCAGCGTGATTTGCAGCGCTGCCATTTCACGGGCTTCATAGCTGCGGCAATACCCCTTGATTTGTCCGATTCCGGCATCATCAACGATTATCTGAATATGGTCTCCCTTGGTATTAAGTGAAGTTATAATATCCAAATAAGGAGATTGATCGTAGGCAACAGAATAGTTGCCTAACACCTTTACAAATTCAACCACGTAACATCCCGATGAAGTGCTGCTATCGTTTTGCTGAAGTTTAGAAGCACCAACGTATTCATCCCATTCATCGTCGGCGGGCATGGTGTAACAAGCAGAAAAAACATATCCGTCCCAGCCCAGTGTTGTATTGAGCTGATCAATCCAAGCTTGAGCGGTGGCCTGCGCTTCCTCTGGCGTTGTTGTTAGACCAGTAGCTTGCTTTCCTTTCGTTGCATCTGACCATGCTATGAAATGATCCGTTAGGGAATAGCGGACACCCAGCCGAGCTTCTTTGAGCCAATATTTTGCATACGTATCAAGCTGTTCTAATGAAAATGACGTTCCATCGGACTTTATTCTTGCCGCATCGCCATCAAACATTTCTGCCCAATTCTGCGTATCCAGCATAGGATAATCCGTGGCATAAATCGTGAGCGGCGTTCCCTTTTCCAAATTCTCTACGTCTGCATCCAGATGGAGGGTGAGAAACTTGCTTTCCAGTGTTTGGTCAACGTGGATCGTCTCCGCTGAGACATAATTACATGAGAGAAGCAACACAATAAATAAGGCAGTCGAAATAAAACTTCTAAATTTTCTCATCGTATCCTCCTGCAAATTCGTGAAAATCAATCCAAATACGTAAATAAGTGGCTGAGGACTCCTCAGCCCCTCGGTGATTATTAGCCCGCACCAAATTTACCAGTAACCGTGCAGGAGGGAACACTGGAATCCGGACGTCCCATTAGATATACTTGTGTATCCGAATCGATGTCGGTATTGTAGTACATCCACGTTCCAGTCGTTGTTTTCTTGTAGTAGCATCTGGACGTATAGTCCGTACCACTGTAGGTACGATACACATTATTCTTGCTAGAAGATGTTGCGGTAACATAGAGACGAGCATAATCGGTATCGGCTGCCTTTGCTACCAACATTCCAAGACGTTTCAAAATCGATACCTCCTTGTTTTGTCTTGCATATAATAGATGCAGCACAGCACGCATTTGCAAATACTTTTCACAAAAAAATCTGCATCTTTTTTAGACGCAGATTGGATTTATCATGGGATCATGGTAACGCTTGCGGCCACCTTCAAAACCTCTTCGCTGCTTCCGTCCATGTCGATGACAAAAAGCCGATTGTTGGCAGTCCACACAACAGCTACCCACCCATCCTTTTCAATCAGTGTGGCCTCAATGCCATTGATTTGCGTCGTTGAAATTTCTGCGTTTTCGGTATCAAGGCTGACTCTGCCACCATACTCATACTCGCTGAAGTTGAGTAGCGTTTCATCATTTCTCGTTCTATATTCCACATCGTAAGACGTGCAATCGTGCAACACAAAACCTTCTGGAATGTATGTCGGGTAAAATGAACCTTCCCACTCTGCGGGAACGTCTAGGGTTTCTTCCGAAGGTTGTAAACCGTAAGATGTGCGCTCTTGATAAGTTTGCATATCCAGCTTTAAAAGGCCGATTTGAATCATGTGAACGGTTGCAAATGCAGAGCTAATACTGACAATTACGAGGAGCAATGCCACAGCAAAAACGCGAAGGCCTTTGGGCAATGTGTGACCGTGGAGATGTGCGGTGGGGCGCATATGATCTGCAATATCTCGGAGAACTTTTGTTTCCATATCCCGGACTGGCTGTGTCTGTCCTTCATCAATCATATTGGTTTGCTCCAGAATGGTAGATACTTCCTGCTCAAACTCCTGCTGTAGCGCCAGCTTGATTTTTAAATCTGCAATTTCTTGCATGATCTCTTGAGAACTCATGTATTCCTCACGCATCCGAATCTTCCTCTCCTTTCAGTTCTTCTTTTAAGGCTCTTCGTGCTACCGTCAGATAGTAGCGAACACTGTTCTTACTAATTCCAAGTTGGCGGGCAATTTCCGCATCGTCCATCTGACTGAAATACTTCATGATTAGCAAATCACGCTCTCGTGGCTTTAATCGGTTGATTGCGCTTCGCAATGCTTGGCTTTCTGCTTCCACGAGAAGAGCATCATCTATATTATCCACTGATGAAGCAGTCCAATCAAAAGTGCGTTCATCAGCCACCATATAAATTCTTTCATTACGACGTTGCCGCAAATACATAAGAGCCGTATTTTTAACGATCGAGAGAATGTATGGCATTTGCTTTTGCACATCAATTTTTCGCAAATAATCTATTTTTTCAATCATTTTTATGCATGAAACCGATACCATATCGCATGCTGTATTGTGCTCTTTTACAATGCTCATTGCCATAACATACATACTTCGTTCGTTTTGCAGGAACAATCGTTGAATAAACTCCCGATCATTTTCATCTTCGATCATCATGATTGCTATTGGGATCATCTGCATTCCTCCTTCTACCTGATTTTGTCGGTGGGGAAAAACTTCACGTGCCTTGACTGTTGTTATAGGAGCGAGCAAGCATCTGAGTACTCTGCGTATAACAGCGCAAATATAGATGCACGAGAAATACCATCTGCAAATATTTCCAAGAAATTTCCTGTCGTACCGTCTTCGCACGATGCCTATGAACAGCACAGCGTGAATCAATGCACATGCCGAAATTTTGATGCAAGAAATCAAAAAGTTAGTCTATAAGCTTTTTATATTCTGACTTTTCCATTAATAATTACAAGTGGAAATAGCTTTTCAAAATGTAAAGTAAGCTAATTTTGTTGTTGACAATAACTATATGTTAAGCAATAATGATCCTCATGTGATATTACTTATCTTACTCCATCACATAGCGCAAGAATTTTGAAGAGTGAGTTGCTTCTTCATGCTGTACTTTCCAGAGTCTTTCTGCTCACTAATTCAGTCTGAAATAGCAGGTATTTTTTCCTTTTCCTTCTTTTTTCAGTTCACCTGCGGCAACCAGCTTTCGCAATGCGCCTTCAATCGAGCTGTCGCTGATGGTCGGGCAAAGTTCACGGATGTTCTGCTTATTGAATCGTCCGATTCTCTTTTCGCTTGCCATGCGCACCATTTCGAGGACGGACCGCTTGGGTTCTACAAGGCTCATGTGCTCTTCGAAATCCTTATAGGCCGCGAGGATTGTTCCAAGCAGATACTTCATAAAAGGAGCAATATCTTCGTGACCTTCATGCCAGCCATCCTGTGAGTGCGCGAGCGCCTCATAGTACAAGTCCTTATTCTTGGCTATTTTCGCCTCCAAGGAGACATACTTGCCCACATAAAATCCGTTCTGATACAAAAGCAGCGTTGTGAGCAGCCGGCTCATTCTCCCGTTGCCGTCATTGAAGGGGTGGATGCACAGAAAATCATGGATGAAAACAGAAATCGCAATCAGCGGTTCCAGTTCCATATTTCCAATCACACGGTTATACTCTTCGCAGATTCGATCCAGCGCTTCGGACGTTTCATAGGGAGCAAGCGGGGTGAACAGATTTTCCACATGACCATCCGGGTAAGCGGCGCTGATATAATTCTGGACGCTCTTGGTACGCCCAGCCATCGGGTTGTTCATGTGGCTATACAAAATTTTGTGAAGCTGCAAAATATAGTTCCGCGTGATAGGGATTGCGTTGAAGTCCTCATGGATGATGTTCAGCGCGTCGCGATATCCCGCAATCTCCTGCTCGTCGCGATTCCTCGGTGTGGTTTTCTCAGCTACAAGCTCCCGGATGCGCGTGCTTGTGGTAATAATTCCTTCGATGGCGTTTGACGCTTCGGTACTCTGTATTTTTGCAATCTCAACGAGTTTTTCGAGCTCTTCCGGCTGCTGCTTGAGGTAAAGTTCCTGCTTTCCGGCTTCTTTGTAGATGGCCGCAATCAGACCTAACGTGTTTGAATCCCATTTCTGATCCCTGATGGTGGAATAATGAAAGGCTCGCATTCCCTTACCTCCTTTTCAATTCCCTTAAATCATACCATAAAATAAGGGAATCGTCAATCAAATAGGCAGATGCTGTCCGGCAACTGATACCGAATTGGCGGCATTTATTCTTGAGGCTGGATGACATTTCTATGCCTTTCTTCGTGTTTAAGGGGATCAGTCTTTTCGATAGAATGGCGTCACGAATCCGTCGGCACGCAGGATAAGTCCCTTGGCCCACGGCGGCGTTTTGCTCATCCGCTCGCAGATGGATGGAAGAGAGGCAGACGGGTCAGCCTCGATAATCAGCTCATCGTGGAGATGGGCAACAATTCGCTCTTGCCTGAGCGTTTGCATGGCATAGCAGAGCACGTCCCGGCTGATGGCTTGGGTGATGTTTTCGCAGAGCTTGGGGCCATAGGTTTCGAGCCGTTCCCACTTCTTTGTGCTGCCAACTCCGAAGTAGGTCAGCACGGAAGAATCGAATCGGCTGGTTCCAAACGCCGGTTTTACATACGCCAGCCGTCTGCCGGAAGGAAGCTCAATAAACAGCATCGCTCCCTTGCAGATGAAGCGAATTCCGTGCGTCTCTGTTGCCGTTCGGTCGCGCACGGCGGTCGCGGCGGCTTTGTCTACGTCCCACCAGAACTGGACAATATGGGGATTCGCGGCGCGCCACGCCTTCACCAAGGGGAGCAGCTCATCTTCCGACAAACCCATATCGACTGCGCCCATTGCTTTCAAAGCGCCGACAGAACCGCCATAGCCAAGGGCAAGCTCCGCGATTTTTCCCTTCTGGCGAAGCTGACCGTTTACGCCATGTTTTTCAACCGGTACATGGAACATGGCTGAAGCCGACGCGCAATAAATATCGCCACCGTTTTGGAAGACCGCGCCGCGCCATGTTTCACCGGCCAGCCACGCAAGAACACGGGCTTCAATTGCCGAAAAGTCCGCCACATAAAGCAACTTCCCTTCCGGCGCGATGAAGGCGGTTCGAATCAGTTCGGACAGCACATCCGGGACAGAATCATAACACATGCTGACACCCTCATAATTTCCGGCACGGACAAGCGCTCGCGCGTTTTCCAAATCAGGAAAGTGATTCTGCGGAAGATTCTGCAGCTGCACCAATCTGCCGCTGAACCGCCCAGTTCTGCTGGCTCCATAAAACTGAAAGCACCCGCGGAGACGGCCATCTTCGCATACAGCGGATGCCATCGCCGCGTATTTCTTGATGGATGACTTTGCCAGCTGCTGACGAAGAATCAACACATTTTTCAGGGGCGCTGGAGCGCCGTTCAGCAGCGCTGATACCTGATTTTTGCTGAGCGACTCAACTTCCATGCCATTTTGAGAAAGCCATCGTTTCATCTGCTGGATGCTCGACGGGTTATCCAAGTTTGTGGATGCCCGCAGCCTGTCCGTCAGCGCACGGCGCGACAGCGTGTCCATCTGCATGGCGCTCTTCACCAGCACCCGGTCTACCAGGATGCCGCGATCGTTGATTTCCTGATCCAGATGATATTGTGCCCAGACCTCATCGGGGACAGGATATTTGGCTAGGCGCTGTTGGATTTCCATTTCAGCGGCAACATCTCGCTTGTTGTAGCGGATGAACTGCGCCCATTTTTCAGGATCATCCACGGGCAGATTTCGAGTGCGCATTCCGTTGGCCAGCGTGGGCACGCAGGGCTTACAGAAATAACGAATCAGGTCTTTGCCAACACGCAGTTTCTGCTGATCCAGCCCAAGAACGATCCCTGCATTTTCGAGAGAAAGCGGCAAGCCAAGATATGCGCTCCAGACCATGGTGCAACGCCAGGAGGTCGGATTCAGGAAGGTGTCGGATAGTGTTTCCAAGGCTGAATCTGTATGGCTATTCAGCGGATAACCTTGCCGCTTCAGCCAGCGGGAGAGGCAAACTCGCTCAAAGTTCGCGTTGAAAGCGTTTATGATCACGCACGGGTCAGATATTGCTCGGATAATTTCGTCGGGTATCGTTTCGCCCTGCGCAACATCAATGACGTGAACTTCCCCGCCATCCACGGCATAGCCAAACAGGAGTATTTCAAAGTCAGCAGATTCGCAGTAGCGGTAAACGCCAGTTCGATTCAAATCCGCGGAGGAATAGGTCTCGATGTCAATATTCAGTGTCTTCATGCGCGTTCCCTTCCTCTTGATCATCCGCATCCAAAAGGATACGAATTTCCCGAACAGTTTCCAGTATTTCTTTTGCCTGCGCAGACAGCTCAGTAAGCGCCGCGTCTAGTTGACTCATCTTGGCCATGCTCTTAATCTCCTGTTACTATATATTTGCCCCTTTCATTGTTGAGGGCAGGGCTGCCTCTCACTAAAACTGGTAGAAATTTCGCGCTTTGAACGGGCAAAATTGAATTTTTCTGACACTGATAATTCCGACGGATCAGAAAAAATCATGACGATGTTCCCGAAAGTAGCGAAGGAGCCGATTCAGCGCATCATTGACGGTTGTCTGGCACATTTCCAGCCGTTCCGCAATTTTATAAGTAGACAGACCTTCCTCAAACCGAAGACGAAGGATCAGGTCGCCATTGCGTTCCCTGTGCGCGGCTTCCCGCATGACGGCCTCTAAGGTCATAGACAGGATGACAATCTGATCTGGATCAATTGCCTTTTGCGCGGGCGCGAATGACCCGTTACTGAAGCCGTCACCGTATCGTTTATCATCTATAGAAACCATACGGCCCGCGATTTGGTAGGGGCAGCAGGCACAGTCGCCAAAGCACAGCCTGTAATTGGGCTGCCCGCAGGTTCCATTTCTGCGTGCTTTATTGCGGGCGTCGTTGATGAACTTATCCCAGGCTTTTTGCTGAGCGGGATTCAGGAAAACACGTTCGCCACCAATTATGACATAGCGGGACTTCTTGTTCTGATTTTCCATTTTGCAGGGAATCCTCCATTTCGTAATCGCGAATGAAGGAACTCACCTGCGGAAGAGCACACGAAATAATGCTGCCTGCTGTCATGAATTTCTTCATTCATTTGGCTGGCAGCAGCCCTTGCCCAGGCTGCCACGGTATGACCGCGCTACACTGCTGGGCAAATCCTCAAATCTACCGGTTTCGAGGGAGCAGGGCAGCGCGGTTTTTGAAGAGTAAAAAAAGACGGCCAGAAACAATCCTCGCAAAAGGATTGATCCTGGCCGTCGTGCAGCTCTGTGGATCTTTAATCAGTATCAACGTGGTGACTGTCTACGCGCAGCAGTTCAAGTGTCGCACGGGTGATGGTTGTCGCGATTCCCTCACGAACGATGGTGAGCTGCGCGCCAACAGAAAGCCTCGTGATGATGAGCTGCTGTTTATACTTGCTTTCTATTGCTCCGCTTAGCGGATCGCAGTAAGCAATTAACCGTCCGAGTAAGTCCCGAATCGCTTCCATAGTGCCTTCCTTTCTGAAGTTCCACTTCGTTCCAATGAGAAAATCGGAAAATATCACGAAGCTGATTGACAAACCAAGAAGTTCATGCTACACTAAATGCGAAGTTGAACTTCACTTTGATTATACGACGGTTTAACTTCCTTGTCAACTGCTAATGCGCAGTTAAACTTCATTATTGGAGGCAAAAAATGAACTTTGGCGAAAAAATTAAGATGCTGAGAAAGCAGAAAGGACTGTCCCAAGCAGAATTAGGTAAATTGGTGCATGTAAGCGCGCGTTCTATTACGGCCTATGAAACAGCGGGCGCGTATCCACGAAAAATGGAAACCTATGAGCTTCTGGCGAAGGCTTTAGACACGGATGTCAATTATCTGCGCACGGAAAACGAAGAAATGATGAGCGACATCGGTGAAAAATACGGCACGCGCGGACAGCGGCAGATGGAAGCGCTGAAGAACCAGGTATCCGCGCTCTTTGCCGGCGGTGAGCTGAACGAAGAGGAGCAGATGGCCTTCCTGATGGACCTGAATGACATCTTCCTGGACGCGAAGAAAAAAGCGAAGAAGTATACACCGAAAAAGTATCGAGAGTAACAAACGCCGCTGAGGTGAAATATATTGAGCAATATATTTTATGATAAGGCCGAGGAACTGGTGAGCAAAGTGGGTAGCCGCGACCCTCTGGAGGCATTAGCGTATCTTAATACGGAGGTTAGATACTCTAATCATCACCAGTTCGACGGCCTGAAAGGCTTCTGCATCATTGCGCTCAAGCAGCGATATGTGATGCTGAATGCCAAACTGTCCGAATGTGAAATGCGCTGCGTCGCCAGTCATGAGTTGGGGCATATCAAGATGCACATGAAAGATACGAAAACATGCGCGTTTCAGGAGTTTGACCTCTATCACACAGTGTCGCTTCAAGAAGACGAGGCATCTTCCTTTGGCGCTGATTTTCTCATGAGCGATCTGGATGTGCTGGACGTGATTGAAAATGGCTGTACCGATATTTACCAAGCCGCGATGGTACTGAAAGTACCGCGCCAGTTTCTGACCTATAAACTGTCCAGCATGATTGCGCGGGGGCATGATTTGCTGCTTCCCGAATTGACAGACAACAGATTTTTGGCGAAGCCGCTCTTCAGCCGGTAAGGCGAAGACTGGGGATGCCGGTAGACATCTGTGGTTTAATTGGAAATTTGTGCAAAGATGCGCCATGTTTTTGCTATGTATTTCTTTGTAACCGCTTGCGTTTGGTAGGTGGTTATGCTATAACTGAATATGGGGAGGTTTATCTTTTTGCATAAAAGCTGCTGCCTACCCACATGTGTCGAGTTCTGGAAGGATCTCGGCTAGCGTAATTACCCAGATAGAAAAAAACAGCAGCTCAGTACAAGCGCTCAGAAAAATTCTGAAAGCGCTTGATTGCGAGAATAAATACATCGCTAAGCTCGACTGAGTTCAAGCTTGGTGACAGCTAATTTAGTGCCATACTCTTATTAGGAAAGGAGGCTATGGTGATGTGGTGTAAGAACTGCAGTATTGAGACCAACGAGGCTATTTGCCCAGTATGCGGATCGGAAACGACAGAAGACCTTCCGGTTGAAATTTATTGGTGTGATAATTGCGGAATACCAGTCATCCATGTTTCTACGGCGGCAGATAAAGGCCTTTGCCCGGTTTGTCATGGGAATACTCGGTACTTAACCGCTGATCTTAGACCTGTCTTCCCAGAGGAAAGGCTTCTGCTCGCCTTACTCCTCGATAAAGCTCCAAATGCTCTTATGCAGAAATCTGTCTGGGCCGCGGGAAGTCGCTACTATATTGACGGGAAGTCTCAGTCTATTTCTGCTAAGACTTTTGAAATAGCGGATACTGATACCATTGCCGATCGACTTGTAAAGTCTGCTAATGCCATAGACTATACTTTTTTCAATGAAAATATCCGTAAATTTATCTCGGCAAATCAGCATAGGTTGGCCTATCTGAAGGACGAGGCGTTCTCATTTGTTCGGAAAGCAGCCGAAAGATTCAAAGAAGAAAACATCGTAATCTCTTTCTCTGGTGGCAAGGATTCAACGGTGACGGCGGATGTTGTCACAAAGGCTCTGAGCAATCCAAGCTTAGTACATATTTTCGGGAACACAACGCTTGAGTTCCCCGCTACCATCGAATATGCCGATCGTTATCGTAAAAGCCATCCCTTGGCAATCTTTATGATTGCACATAATGATGAGCAGGTTTTCTATGATGTGTGCGAGGATATTGGACCTCCTGCACGGATGATGCGCTGGTGTTGCTCGATGTTTAAGACCGGGCCAATTACCCGGATCATTAACAGCATGTATCGCAGCCAACAGATTTTGACTTTTTATGGAATCAGAAAGTCAGAATCTGTCAGCAGAAGCAAATATAACAGAATTGAAGATGATGCTGAGTCTGTCAAAATTCAGCAGCAGACCGTAGCCTCGCCGATCTTCTTTTGGAAAGACATCGACATTTGGCTTTATATGTTGGCGGAAGACGTGGACTTTAACGCAGCCTACCGTCTCGGTTACGACCGTGTTGGATGCTGGTGCTGCCCTAATAATAACCAACGGGCACAGTTCCTTTCTCGCATCTATATGCCGGAAGCATCGAAAAAATGGCGTGCATTCCTCATCGATTTTGCAAAGAAAATCGGCAAACCAGACCCCGAAGTGTATGTCGATAGTGGGAAATGGAAAGCACGACAAGGTGGGAATGGTCTTCCCTCCGCTGGAGATGTGAAGATCCGTTTTACAAACTGCACGTCAGAAGATCATGCGAAAATCTATCGGCTGGTTAGACCATTTGACGATGAACTTGTTGGGATGTTTGTACCGTTTGGCAGAATTGCGTCGGAACTCGGCAAGAAGCTGCTTCGGGAAACCATTATTCTCGACGTTAAGACGAACGTCCCGATTCTATCGATCCAACCGTTCAATCAGGATGGGTATGATTACGCTGTCAAGGTCAGGACGATGAACGTGGCAGATCATGACGATTTACAACGAATGGTCGGCTACCAGATTAGAAAGTTTAACGCTTGCAGAAAGTGTCTTAAATGCGAGTCTATCTGTAGGCAGGGAGCAATCTCTATCACGGGAGATAGCTATTATATCGATCCGAAAAAATGCGTCCATTGCAAAATGTGCATGACCGCAAAGTACCTTGACGGTGGTTGCATGATGGACAAGTATCTTAGAACAAAGTAAAGGCTGGAGGATAGGACGATGCCCATGAAATTCCGGGCGCACGATACATTTTTTATCAGAAAAGGATGGCTTTCCAAAGGTATGCGTTGCGTTGAAAAAAAGCCCGATGTTTTCATTGCGCATGATGAGAATCCGATGGATGTCCTCGGAATCGGTGCAAATATGGTTAAGGCGCTTAGATATTGGCTCCAGACAGTCGGTCTTACGGAAGAACCCAACAAAGGAAAGCGGACGCAGAGTTTTACTGATCTTGGAAAGTTAATCTACAAGTATGATACCTATATTGAAGAACTCGGAACGCTTAACCTTTTGCAATATTGCCTCGCTTCGCAAAAAGAAGAAGCAACGGCATGGTATTTCTTTTTTAACGAATTTTCTATGTCAGAATTTTCTCGGGAAGATTTTGTAGCAGCACTGCAAAAGTACATCAAGATGGAAGATGCAGGAACGGATTATGCCATTCGATCTCTCAATGATGATTTCCAGTGTATCATTAACACCTATCTCCCGCGTTACAAGTCAAACCCGGATCGGGTAAATCCAGAAAACAATATTGATTGTCCATTTGGTGAACTTGGACTGGTTGATATTCTCAATAAGCGGAAGAAAACTTATAAGAAGAGTATCCCAGCAAGTGATACGTTAGACCCCTATGTTGTCCTCGCGGTCATTGTCAAAAATGCACATGGCCGAAATGAGATTAGTCTGAATGAGCTTTTGACCGCGCCATGCAACATAGGCAAGGTGTTCAATCTTGATTCTATTACCATGCTCGATGCTCTGTACAGAATCGAACGGTTGGGGCTTATCAAGATTAACAGGACGGCAGGTCTCGATGTGATTACCATCCAGACCGATTTGGACTTCTTAGGCTGTGTAGAGCACTACTATTCTTCCCTCGATGAGCAGAGTCAGGAGGCACAAAATGCGTGATATGATTTCTGTTGCATCGGGATTCCAGTACTCTGTAAACATCGGATACGATCTCGGAAGCGATGACAAACTCAGAAACTTTATTCCAACAAAGTCCGCGTTACGCCTGCTCGAAGAAATCTTGCTGAGTATCAATCCAGCATCGACAGACCGAGCCAGGGTGCTGATTGGAGCATATGGTAAGGGCAAATCCCATATTGTACTTTCCATCCTTTCGGTACTTCTGAAACGTGACTTCACCTTATTTGAGAAAATGATACCGAAGATTCAAGAGAATCCGAGGCTTTATCAGCTTGTTCAAAACTACTATGAGAGCGAGAATAAGATTCTCCCAGTCGTGATTAGCGGCAGTAATACAAGCTTAACGCAAGCGTTTCTGCTTGCTCTACAGAGGACACTTTCTGAACATGGCCTTTTATCGGCTATGCCAGATACCAACTATCGAGCTGCAATCAGCGTGATTTATCGTTGGGAGAAAGAATTTCCTGAAACATTTGCCAAGTTTCAGGGAGTGATTGATGAGCCGGTCAGTGTTCTGATCGAGCGTCTTGAAAACTATGACGTACTCGCCTATGAAACCTTTGAGCGAATCTATCCGACACTGACCGCCGGAAGCATATTCAATCCGTTTCTTGGCTTCGATGTCGTGGAACTTTATGAGAGTGTAGCAAAGAGCCTCAAGCCGATGGGATATACGGGGCTCTATGTGGTTTATGACGAGTTCAGCAAATTCTTAGAAGCCAATATTGTTGATGCTTCAGTTAGTGACACGAAGATGCTGCAGGATTTTGCAGAGAAGTGTTGCCGCAGCGGAGCACTGCAGCTTCATCTAATGCTCATCTCTCATAAAGAGATCAGCAATTACATCGACAAACTTCCTAAAGAAAAAACGGATGGTTGGCGGGGGGTCTCCGAGCGCTTCAAGCATATCCACTTGAACAACAACTTTACCCAAACCTACGAGATTATTTCTTCTGTCATCCAGCACAAGGAACCTCGCTGGGGGGCGTTCTGCAATGCGCATGTGCCAGACTTTGAAGCCCTTTTTACACGCTACCGAAAGCATCAGATGTTCACCGATGCACAAGGAGAAATTGAGACAGCAATAAAAGGATGTTTCCCACTCCACCCGGTTTCAACCTTTATCCTCCCAAGACTGTCTGAGCGTGTTGCCCAGAACGAACGCACGCTCTTTACTTTCCTGTCTGCGGAAGGAACGGCCACACTTGCTTCATTTCTTGATGTTTATGAGGATGATTTTACTCTGGTGACTCCAGATCAGATTTATGATTACTTTGAGCCACTGTTTAAGAAGGAAGTATATGCTGGAGGCATCCATGATACATTCGTTCTAACAAGCGCTATCCTCAATCAAATTCCGGAAGGAACTCTCGGAAGCAAAATCATCAAGACCATCTCTCTGATTTATATTCTCGAACAGTTCGAGCGCCTCAGCCCAACCAAAGAGCAGATTATCGGCATCTATGCTGGAAGCTACGACATCGATGAGATTGAGCAAGCAATTTCCAATCTGATTGAAAAAGAATTTGTTGTTTATATCAAGCGGAGTAACGATTATCTGCGGCTTAAGCAGACATCGGGGGTCGATATCCAGCAGAAGATTCATGATCTGATGGAGATCCAAGCTGGCCGTGTTACCGCGAAAGGTGTGCTTAATAGCTCCAACTACGACAACTATATGTATCCGTCTCGCTACAATGACGAACGCGAGATAACGAGGTTCTTCAGCTTCCAGTTTATCGACGGAAGCGAGATTTCTGATGATGTGGATTGGAACGTAAAGAGCGAAACGGTTCAGGCTGATGGCATCATCTACGGGATTATACCTGATAGCGAAGCACAGCTTAAGGCAATCTCAGATATGGTCAAGAAAACTAGCAAAGGCTATGAACGCTTTATCTTTGTGCTTCCTAAACACTTCCGAGCAATTGACGAAGTGATCCGAGAATATGCTGCAGTGAAACAACTTCGGGATCAAGCTACTAATGACCCAGTTCTATTTGATGAATACGAAGTCGTGTTTGAGGATTTACAGGAAGTCATCAATGGGGTCATCGGCTCATATACGCATCCGGAAAGCTATCGCTCGGTCTACTATCATGACGGAGAGATAATAAGCGCGCGTCGAAAATCCGGTTTGACTGAAGTGATGTCTCAAATTTGCGATAGCGTGTTTGGGCTAACTCCGGTCATTAACAATGAATCTGTCAACAAAAATGAGATAACGAGCATTGCTGCAAATAGCCGTAACAAGATAATCAGCGTGCTGTTAAGGAATGAGTTAGAACCAAACCTCGGACTTTCCGGCACGGGTCAAGAAGTATCTATTATGCGCAGCACACTGCTTCGAACGGGTATCTGGTGTGAAGAGAGTAGTATCCCTCAACTTAATTTGCATCCAGCAGACGCAGCAATGAGAAATATGCTCGAAACAATAGAGTGCTTTGTACTTGAGGCGCGTCAAAAGGGACAGATGAAGTTCTCAGTGCTATATGATAGGCTAACCTCGCCGAACACCCACATTGGTTTGCGTAATGGTCTGATTCCAATCTATATAGCAGTAGTCTTGCATAACTATCGGCAGCAAGTCGTACTTCATGACCGTTTTGGACCAGTGCAGACGAGCGCGGATGTGCTAGTTCAGATTAACAGTAATCCGAGTAATTTCTCAATTGAATACCTTGACTGGAATCCAGAAAAAGAAGGCTACATTGCGCGGCTTGCTGCAGCATTCGGCGACTATGTAATTGATGCTGAAAAGGCCGGAAGCTCATATGATTACGTTGCAAATGCGATGCGGCGGTGGTATATGGCGCTCCCTAAGTTTTCCAAAGAATGCAAGGTTCGTCCGAATGGTACCTCAGTCGGGAAACGCCAGCAAGAGATGATGAAGCTCTTTAGAGCGAATTCAAGCGGATCAGATCTGCTGTTCAAAAAACTGCCAGCAGCATTCGACTACAGTAACTTTACAGCAGACGCTGTCGGAGATATTGTCAGCGCAAAGATGCTCTTTGATGGACTGCTTAATGAACTTAAAAAGCATCTGATTGAGGAGACTAAGCTCCTGTTCCTCCCCGAAGAGGACAAAAAGCATGGCAAGAAAGTCACGCTCACCGCGGTAGTCAAGGAATGGTGTGAATCTTTGGATCCGAAGAGCTTTGAACAGCTCTTCTCTGATGGGACAGAGCGCTTCTTGCAGCATCTCAAAAGCGCAACGAATGACGAAGATTTGTTCATCACAAGACTCGCTAAACTCGCAACAGGACTTCGAATCGAAGATTGGGATGGAAAGACTGAAAAGACTTTTTTCGCGGCACTTGAAAAATATATGCAGACGGCGAGGAACTTCCATGACACGGCGGTTGCTGAAACGATAAACGAGACTTCTAGTTATCAGGTGGCATTTGCCGATGAAGATGGGAAGAAAACCGTTAGACGCTTTGATAAGGTCAATGTTTCGGCCAGGGGCAAACTGCTGTTTAACCAGATTACGGCATCGCTTGATGCTATGGGACACTCGATCTCAGAACAAGAGAAGCGTCAGATACTGATGGAAGTCTTAAAAAAGCTCTGCTGAGAACGGAGGAAAATTATGGCGTATTTTGACAATGCAGCAACTACATATCCAAAGCCGGAATGCGTATATTCCTTCATGGACGAATTCTATCGGAATCATGGCGGGAGCGCTGGTCGGGGCAATTACGCACTGGCAAATTCAGCGAAGGGAGTTGTTGAGGAGACCCGCGATCTTTTAAAAGAATTATTGCACTGCCCTGCGAAGCAAGTTATTTTCACGCCTACTGCTACGATTGCGCTCAACATGATTATCCAAGGCGTAATCTTAATGGGCGTTCGGAATGTTTATATCAGTCCGTTCGAACACAATGCAGTAACTCGAACTCTGCATTGCTTTGAGCAGTCTGGACAAATTTCCGTGACAGTGCTTTCGGTATCCGATTCGCTCCAATATGATTTTCCGAGAATCCGTTATCAGTTTGAGGGACTGAAGCCTGACCTTATTATCATCAGCCATGCCAGTAATGTCATCGGACTAGTATCTCCAGTTGAAGAAATCTTTTCTCTCGGCAAGACGTATGGAGCTGTTACGCTTGTTGATATGGCGCAGACAGCGGGTTTGGTTGATCTAGATGTCGGCCTTGAGACAGTAGATTTTGCGGTTTTTGCGGGACATAAAACCCTCATGGGACCAACCGGCATCTCCGGTTTTATCATGAATCCAGATTTTGAGCTACCGCCTGTATTGTTCGGTGGTACAGGATACGATTCGGCAAATCAGCAAATGCCAGACAGCATGCCAGAACGCTACGAGATGGGAACGCTTAACATTGCAGGAGTTGCAGGACTGAACGCTGCGCTTAAATGGATAAAGTCACAATCGGTTTCCGAACTCTTTCGAGAGGAAGCAAAACGACGGAGGCGATTGATTGAATTGCTCAATGCCTATGACTTTATCAAAATTATTGGGAATATTGAGGGACGGAAGTACGTCGGAATCGTTTCTGTGCTGATTACTGGAATCAGTAGCGATAGTGCCGGGAGTATCTTCGCTGAACGAGAAATTTCGGTCAGAACAGGACTACAGTGTGCACCTAAAGCACACCAGTTCCTTGGCACGTATCCCGCAGGAACAATCCGATTTAGCGTGAACTCGCTTACAGATGATCGGGACTTTAAAGCGTTAAGAGATGCGCTCGATGACATTGCGGTGAACCTATAAGGCGAGGGGGCGATGATATGAGTCTTAAAGATGTCGAGCTAAAGAAGGAATATCGATCTCTGCTTGACAACGTGGTAAATGACTTTTATATTCCGGTACTAAGAAATTCAGTATTATATCAGCGAGCGGTAGGTTTTTTCTCTTCTTCGGCTCTTATTGCAATTTCTAAGGGTGTTGAAGGACTGATTAGTAACGGTGGAAGGATTCAAATCATTGCATCCCCTAAATTATCACAAGAAGATATTGATGAGATTAGCAAGGGTTATGAGGTGCGCAAGGTATTAGAACGTGCATTGCTTCGTGGAATCGCGATAAATAACTCAGAAGAAGACACAAGCAGGTTGTCATATATTGCCTCTCTGATTGCGAATGGTGTCTTAGATATAAAAATAGCTTTTCTTTCTTCAAAGAACAGAATCGCTATGTATCATGAAAAAATGGGGATAATGAGCGATAGTGAAGGAAATACAGTTGCCTTCTCAGGTTCGATGAATGAAAGTGAAAATGCCTTTTCTGCCAATTATGAGTCCTTCGATGTGTTTTGTTCTTGGACAGATGAGAAAGAACGAGTATTTCAGAAGCAGATGGCATTCCAAGCGATCTGGAACGACTACGAACCCGGAGTAGAAACCATTGACTTTCCGGAAGCCGTCAAGAATCGTATTTTTTCTTTTAATGACTCATTACGGCAGCATTCCGATTCAGCAAGCTTTGAAGATCATACGCTGCAGGTAGAGGCAATGTACTTACCACCTGACTTCAAACTGAGGCCCTATCAGGAGTACGCAATACAGAATTGGAAAGAAAATGCCTACTGTGGCATCTATGATATGGCAACGGGCACAGGAAAAACGCTCACCGCATTAGCAAGCATTGAACAGCTGTTTACTGATAACCATAAGCGGTTAGGAATTATAATAGTTTGTCCGTATCAACATCTAGTTGAGCAATGGGTTGAAGACATTGTTCGTTTTGGCATTAGACCGATTATCGGATACTCCAGCTCTTCTCAGAGAAGCTGGAAAAAGAACCTGCTGCAAGCAGTACGCTCATTCAACCTCCATGTTTCGGATTTTTTCTGTTTCATTACAACAAATGCATCCTTTGTTACAAAAACAGTTCAGGAACAAATAGCACTTCTTGCTGAGGACGTGGTCTTTGTAGTTGATGAAGCTCACAACATGGGCGCTTCGAATTACAGGCGATATCTACCGGACAATATAAAGTACCGTCTCGGTTTATCTGCTACAATTGATCGACATAATGATGAATCAGGAACAGCTGCTTTATCAGGATATTTTGGCATAAAATGTATTGTTTATTCACTTAAGGACGCTATAGATAGCCAAATGCTAACTCGATACTATTATTATCCGGTACTTACTTATTTGGATCAGGATGAGCTTTCCGAATATTTATTGATTACAAGACAGCTTGCACAGGCAATACGCAAAAAAAACGGAAAACCTGTTTTAACAGAGTACGCAAAGCAGCTTTTGATTAAACGTTCAAGGATTATTGCCGGCGCTAAAGAGAAGTTGCCAGCATTACAGCGGCAAATTGCTCCTTATGTTGATGATAAGCATATCCTTGTATACTGCGGTGCAACCACCGTACACAATGAAGATGATGAGGACTTCGGCAAAAGGCAAATTGATCTAGTAGCAGAGTTGCTTGGGAACGTTCTCAACATGCGCGTAGGACGTTTTACTTCTCAGGAGTCGGCGCAAGAGCGGACGCAAATCCGTGAGGCATTCGCAGAGGGGAATGCGCTTCAAGCGTTAGTTGCTATCAAGTGTCTCGATGAGGGTGTCAACATTCCAAGTATAAAAACCGCGTTTATTCTTGCTAGTAGCACGAACCCCAAAGAGTATATTCAAAGGCGCGGTCGAGTGTTGCGAAAGTTTCCGGGAAAAGATTTTGCTATCATATATGACTTTATTACGCTTCCATTTCCTGTTGAAACACTTGCAACGCAAAGCGATGCAATCATCGACTCAACAAAAGGTCTTATTAAAAGAGAGCTGATTCGCATGATGGATTTTGCTGATATAGCAGAGAATCCATCAATTACATTCGATTTAATATATGACCTGAAGCATGGATTCAATATCTCGGAAGAAGAGCTATTAGGTGAGGAGGAAAACGACAATGTTATCTGATGAAATCAAAAAAGTTCCTATCAATGAACAAAAGCTCTCACAGATGAAAGCACTAATTATCGCTGCAGAGCGAAAGAATCTCAAAACTAGTGAGTATGCAACACCAGATATGGTCAAGGCGATTCGTAAAATCATAGAAAAGAGCGCAGATTAATGGAGGTGTTATCAGCATGATAATCAAGAGTATTACATTGAACAATTTTCGGCAATTCAAAGGAAAGCAAAAGCTTGCGTTTTCCAGTGATTCCAGCAAAAATGTAACGGTGTTGCTCGGCGATAACACTTTCGGTAAAACTACGATTCTGCAAGCTTTTAACTGGTGCTTATACGGAGTTGCTGATTTTCCCAAAGATAGTAGTCCTGATTTTCTATTAAATCTTGAAGTTGCAAATGAACTAGCGGGTGTCCAACAGAAAAGTGAGGTTTATGTTGAACTGATTCTTGAGCATAAGGGTTTGGAATACATCATCCTTCGGAAGCAACCATATATAGATAGAGGATACGGAAATTGGTCTGCGTTGCAGTATAAGTTGAGCGTTTCTTATAAAGAAAACGGAATTACCAAACAGGTGCGCGAAGGCGAAGAACAGAGAACAATTAATAGTATTCTTCCTCAGTCTCTGTCAGGGTACTTTTTCTTTGATACAGAGCGTGTTTCCGATATTAGTTCACGAAAGGATTTATCAGAGGCTGTTCGAGGTCTCCTTGGTCTTGCTCCAGTTGGTAATGCTAGAAAACATTTGGGATCTAGGACGCAAAAAGCTACTGCGATTGGTTACTGGAATGAACATTTAGACTCTTCAGGCGATGACCGCGCAAAACAAGCCCAGGAAACGATTACACATGAAACTGAACGTAAAGAAGAGCTAGAACAAGAAATCACAAAGGCAGAAGACGAAATTGCTTCTCTTAATTCTAAAAAGGAGAAAATTGCAGAAATACTTCGCGATAACCAGAGTACAGCGGAATTGCAGCGCAAAAAGCAAGCGTTAGAAATCACTCTCGAACGCGAACGTAACACTCTGGAATCCTGTAACAAACTGTTTCTGGATTGCTTTAGCAATTCTGCGGTGACTTACTTCATGCTTCCATTAATGGATCAAGCTGAAGCATGTATGGCAAATGCTAAAGTAGATGACCGTGGAATTCGCGATATGACCGAATCATCAATTCGCGATATAATTAAACGAGGTAGATGTATTTGTGGTGCTGAACTTGAGATAAGCGAGGATGGTAAGACGGGCAATAGTGCTTATATGCACATTCTCAATGAATTGCGGTATTTACCACCAGCACACATTGGTACAGCAATTCAAAGCTTTAAACAGCTTATCGCTACAGATAAAAGAAGCATCGCCGTTTTTTACCCGACAGTGGAGCATCAGTACAAGGAAATTCAGAAGCATCGTGACTCTATTGCATCAATAGAAGACGAGATTTCCCATATTGATGAGAGCATCTTTGGCAAAGAAAATATGGGCAGTTATGAGGCTGATATGAATCGAATCAAAGAAAGCATTAAGCGGATGACCGAAAAGAAAGCGAGATGTAATAGAGAGATTGGGGCTTGTGAAAGTGCCATTGAGTCTGCTCAAAAGGTATACGATAGTCTGATTTCAGCGTCAGAACGCAATAAAAAGCTTATTACTTATATAGCTTATGCAGAGCAAATATGTATCTGGATTGATGAAACCTATGCTGAAAAAGAGCAGGAGCTGCGAAGTCGCCTTCAAGAACGTGTTAATGATATTTTTGGAAGTATGTATCATGGTCAGCGAAAAGTACAAATCGATAAGCAGTATCATGTAACACTCTTTGCGCAACTCAATGGTAAAGATATCGTTACTGGCGAATCTGAAGGACTTAAGAGGGTTAAAAACTTTGCTTTTATTGCAGGTCTTGTAGATCTTGCTAAGGAAAAAGCAACGTTAGGTCGTAGCGCTGCTGATTCTATTACATGGGATAATGAAGCCTACCCTCTTGTTATGGATGCTCCGTTCTCAAATGCGGATGAGACCCACATAAAGAATATTTCTGCTGTGTTACCCGAAGTGGCTAATCAAGTAATTATGTTTGTTATGGAAAAAGACTGGCAATATGCTGAACCAGTTATGGCTGCGAAAGTCGGAAAATATTGCAAACTCAAGAAATTCTCCGAATCGCATACGGAAATCGAAGGATGAGGTGAGACGGAATGTTTGAAAGCGATTATACAATTTACGGAAAGCACGCAACATACATTAAATACCTTGTCAATGATGCCAAAGCATTCAAACGCTATATTGATGTTTACATGGCAGGAGCTGCTCTTGGAGCATTATATAAGCGACAGGCAGAACAGACCGATTCTACTGATAGAGCACGAATTTATTCGGATGCATTTAACACTGAGCATGTAAAATGCAATGAGCTCTTTCGAACGGTTGTGCTTGCAGATACGACAAAATCATGGACGCCTGAAGAGCGTACAAATATTTGCTTTCGATATAGAGATAAGCTCGATGAGAATGCCGTTCCGCCTGTCTCACAGGAAGAGGTGAATATCATGAAGGAGGCTCTCGCACTCTTCAATGCTTATGTATTGGGCGGCATTGAACTCCTCTATGATAGTTTTTCGAGTAGTGCATCGGTTAATCTTGATGAAACAGTTGATTATGCCTACAAAGTAATTTTTGACCAGAATGCGCTCATTGAAAGCAAAAACGACCGCCTGGACGATGAGCAGCTGCTCCGCCCTGAATATTAAAAGGGACGGAGATAAAATGAATAAAACATCGATAGATCAATTGCCACTATCTGTTCGTGCCAAGAATGTACTGCATCGGATGGGTATTCACTATGCTAATGAGTTAGTTGTGACCCCTCTTGAAGTTGTTGCACAGCAGCGACATGCTGGCGTTAAGACGCTCGATGAAATCAAATATGTTATTGAAAATATAGACGATATTATCCAGCAAATAACTGAAACTGATTCTAACGCTGAAGCTATTGACAACTCAGTTCAAATGAGCACTACTTCCACGTTCACAGAGGAACAGCTGTTGGAGATGTCTACGCATCCGATAGAAGAACTCGGTCTCTCGCCAAGACCATTTCATGCACTTTATCAAAGTGGATGCTTAACAATTGATAAGGTTGCGCAAATGTCAGAAGTGGATTTTTCTCAACTGAAGGGAACTGGAGAAAAGTCAATTAACGAAATTAAAAACTCTGTTTTGGCCTGGATTCAAGATAATATTACATTTGAAGATAACTTTTTTCAGAACGAAATTGACCCGGAAATTAAGGCTCGGATTCAATTAGCTGTAGCTGAAATTGAACCAATAATGCACCTATATTGGAAAAAGTTATATGCTATCCTATTTGCAGAAAGGGCAATCGAACAAATCCGAAACATTGGCCCGACGGAAGTCGTAAAAGAGGTACTTCATCTGCCAGAAATACAAAATAAGTTCAGAAAGTTTTGGAAGGCAATCATTCCAGAGAGCATAATTTCCGAGCATGAATTACAATTGAAAGTAAGCAAGCTCACCCTTGAATTTACTCCGTCGATCCTGATTGATGAAGCGCTTGCAGCAGGCATTTTAATGCGTTTCCATAATATGATTATGATTGCACGGGAGACATTTCTTGATGCTTTTGAAAAATACTGCGATCCAAATGAACGAGCAACTCAAATATTGCAATTCCGATTGGAAGGAGAAACGCTTCAGGATATTGGAGATTTATTTGAGCTGACTCGTGAACGTGTGCGACAGCTTACAGTGAAGCTTGTTAATAAATTTCAATCGCTTTTTGAAGATTATTTCAGTGAGCCGTATCAGTATTTTCATCTGGCAAAAGCTGAATTTTGCAGAATTTTCCCTGAGATTACTGAAGAAGGATATGAGTATATTTCCATTCGTTATCAACGAGGGAAAATATCGCTTACAAGTGAGACGCTTTCTGAATATAACGGAGTATGGAAATCACAACTTGAGGTGTTCTTACACGAAAAGCAAGCCGGTGATGATAAAGAGTCTGTATCAAAAACAGAAATGGTAATGCGCGTACTAATTAGTAATACAGGCACGTCTCTTACAATTGATGAGTTTCTTAAAGAATACTATAAATATGTAAAAGAACATAGTTATCCGGTTGAACGACTGAAACTCAACACTCGAACGGTTATAAATCATTTAAGAAACACGAGAGGAATAGTTTTTAATCAGGAAAATAAGGTTAGATTCTGCGGAGCAGACCCCAAATCAGTATTAGAAATCATTGATTTTACAAAATATAAGAATACTGTTATTTCATCAGAATTAATTTTTCGTGATTACCAAGATGAAATGGAAGAATTTGATGTGCGCGATGGCTATGAATTGTTTTATTTGATTAAGTCTTCACTTGATATGCGGCGCGAAAAGCAGTTATCGATTCGATGTAGAAGAGTCCCTATTATTGTGCTTGGAGAAGCTTCTGAATCTGAGCAAGCAATCCGACTTCTTAAAGAGATTTCTCCTGTGTCATATTTGGATTACTATGAGGCTTATGAAGAAAGATTTGGTGTTAGGCAAGGAAGTGCTCAAGGTAACACCACCATTTCAAACGCGCTTAGCGCCTATTATACCGACGGACAGTACAGTATAAATGTCCCAGTGATTGATGAAAGAGATGTCCAGCAAGTAATAATGGCATTAAGAGAAAAAGCTTTATGGTTCATTGACGATATCGAGGAGCTATTTAACAGAATATGTAAATATACGTCCAATGATGCTATCAATGCAGCTGCCTTTAGACGGATTGGCTACACCCTTAACTCCTCATATGTATATTGTTCCGCTTATGGCACTACGTTAAATTTTTTTGAAGAAACAGTTTTCTCGAAAGATGTTGTCGATCTTACAACTCTAGATAGGCGAATGATTAACCTCGGAATGTTTGCTGCTGCTCTTGACAAAAAGAAAAAAGCATTGGAGTATATTGAAACAGCACCCAAGGTTTTTATGTCGATTGAAAAAGTTCAAGCAGTCTATAATTTGACCATTGAAGAGATTAGAGAACTGCAGTCGATAATGTCTATTTTCTATGATACACCATTCTTTAATGGTCGAAGTCTTTGGACTGAAATATCAGATTTACCAGCAGTGCAAAAACTTCAAGGGAACGATTGGATGCTGACATGTATTATGAGGCAGCAAGCTGCTGTCGCATCACTTTCTGTTGCAGGCGGTATTATCCTCTCTCTTGAGAGTGCGGCACTAAACATTAGCAAAATTTGTGAGTGGCTTGCGTCAATTCATGGAAAAATGTCAATCATCAATCTTGAACATGTATTTAATGGCACATTTGGAACAAGAATTTCAACTTCAAAGCTTGCAGAGAAACTAAAATCAAGCGGCTCGTGGGATAAGACCGTAACGGATTCTATGGACGAATATATTGATAGCTTGGTGGACGAGGGGCTTTCTGATATGAGTGCAGATGATCTTCTACGGGAAGAATTCTTCTGACATATAGAGATATTAGCTTGGCTAACGACGTGGGACATAATTATGAAATTTTTAAGGGTATGCTGAAAAACAGGCGATTCCAAACGCAGAAGGAAGGTAATTATTCAATGACTATCCAAGAGGTCGTTGCACGCTTTAACACAACTCCATTCTTATTCGCAGGTTCAGGAATCACTCGTAGGTACTATCGACTTCCCGATTGGATAGGTTTACTGCGGCATTTTGCCAATCTCGTTAAAAATGATGAATTTGCATATCAGTCTTATGAAAGCAAGGTTTCTGGCACTGTCAATCCTTCAGATAAGCTGCCTATAGTAGCAAGCCTGATTGAAAAGGACTTTAACGAGGCATGGTTTGATAACAAAGCAGGGGTTCGTTCTGATAGTGTAGACGTGATGAATGAAGTTGCCCGTGGTACTTCCCCGTTCAAGGCAGAAATCGGCGCATATATTCTTTCATTATCGACGATTGACCCGCAGTATGAAATCGAGGTTAAAAAACTGAAAAAGATTTCTCAAAACAATCTCTCCGGTGTCATTACTACGAATTACGACCGTTTCTTCGAATCTTCTTTTGACGGATATAAATCTTTTGTTGGTCAGGATGAACTTGTATTTTCACAACTTCAGGGAATTGCTGAAATCTATAAAATCCATGGATCTGTGGAAAATCCTTCATCAATTATAATTAATAGTGATGATTATCGTCTTTTCCGCAATAAGGGAAAATATCTGGCTGCAAAGCTGATGACAATCTTTATGGAATATCCCATCATTTTTATAGGATATTCCATATCCGATCCAGATATACAAGCGATTTTATCAGATGTTGTTGAGTGCCTGCCGCCATCAAAAGTAGAGACCTTGCAAAGGCGCTTCGTATTTGTTGACTATAAGGCTTCGATGGTTGAGCCGGAGGTTTCCTCCCATTCAATGACGCTTCAAAACAAGGTCATTGAGATGACAAAGATTACCCTTGCAGATTTCAGTCCGTTGTTTGATGCTCTGGCGACCAAAAAGGCTGCCTTACCAGTAAAAGTATTGCGTCGCTTCAAAGATGAATTGTATACCTTTGCATTGACTAGGGAACCTGGACCGACTCTTCATGTGGCCCCATTGGAGGATGGCCGTATTGATGAGAATGCTTTAGCTTTAACTATTGGCTTAGCATCCACAGGTGTATATGGCTTGGCACGCGCCGTGAATTCGGAACACTGGTATCGCAACATTATACTACATGATTCTCCGTATTCCTGCGATGATCTGCTAGAATATGTTTACCCAGAGCTTGCAAAGCAAAACTCATGGAAGCTACCTGTTTGGTTCTACATTGCAAAAGCCGAAAAAAACAGCAACCTTGCTGAAAGCAAAGCGCCTCATTCATATGAGGAAATTGTTAGCGACTCAACAGTTCAGAAAAATCGTGCCGCAGCGAATGGAAGAAGTGCCTTGGAAATATGGAACTTAGAGAAAGGAAATTTTTTTAAGGCTATTCGTCTCCTCGGCTTCCTACCAGAAGAGAGCATCAATGTAGATGATTATCAGCGAATTATTGAGGAAATATTCAATGAAAACCGTAACATTCTAAGTTCTCTTGATGCTCAAAATCGCAGTAATCTGCATCGAATGATTCGGATTTATGACTTTCTTCGATACAGTCAAAAAAAGACCCCGTGATTCAAGCATCTGCAAGCAGACACCATCACGGAGACATTCTGGCAAGATACCGGCAGAGAAGCGCCTGTAAACAGGCACCGAGAAGACCACTCAGCATCTTGACTATAGTATATTCGATTTTGCTTAGATTGTCAACCTGAAGCCTTTAATGACAGAAAAATTGGCTTCTATCCTGTGCTATATGAAAAGCAAGCAGTCAAAATAAGAAGGGCAGACGCTAATTGTCCTTGTTATCCAAGAATAGCGTTTCCCTTCCAGGGAACTGCTCGGATAAGGGCCTGTTCTCAAAATTAGCTCCAGCTAATTTTCAGCTAATTTCTACCCCGAAAAAGGCCGAATTAGGACGGTACAGCAGGGATACCCGACGGGATTCGGAACAGGAAAAATCCGTGCTATATCGGCATTTCTCGGCACACCAGGGGATACGAATGGAAGATGGACAACGCCACTCCTAAGCAGTCGGTCGTGGGTTCGACTCCCACTGGGCTCATTACCCAAATAAACAATTCTTTCTGGTTGATGCTCGTGTGTGCGTGTTGGCAAACGTGCGAAGAACATCGGCTGGAAAGAATTTTTTTGCCTTCTATTGGAAATCTGCTTTTTGCCCCGCTGCTGGCGTTGCTGGCAGCTTTCCAACATTTCGCCTTTTTTGCCAACACCGCTGTTCTGGCAAACGGGTGATTTGCCTAACATTCGCGTGCACAGCGTGTTAGCAATTTTCTGCGCTCCGTATTTTCTGGCATTATCTGTATGACTTTGTGGATTTTCAATAGATAAAATAACAATATTTTTTAGTAATCGTCTTGATTTCCTGTGCATCGAATTATCAATTCTTCTCATGCCCTGTTTCGCTATTATAATCCGCGGTGGGGACGGTTTGTGAATGCGGATATTTTGATTTGCAATAATATATACAGATATTTGCTTGCGCGACGTTGTTCGCCGCCTTTTTTGCGCAGGTTCGGTGTGACGCGGACGTTTTGCGCGAAATAATGAAAGAATGTCGCAACTGGTGAAGCAAAGAAAAGAAAAAAACAAAAACGCCCTTTGTGCGAATATGTTATTTTGTGTTCATTTGTGCTATTGTGTCAAAGATATTCCATTGTTTCTGGTGAAAACTTGTGCTATACTATTATCAATAGAACCGATAGGAATTCGGTTCAACAATTGCAAAGGAGGCTTCCCTATGAAGAAATTCCTCTCCGTCGTATCTCTGCTGATGGCGCTCATGATGCTCTGCACCAGCGCGCTGGCGAACGAACAGAAATATGATGAACCCGTGACGGTGCATTTCGTTCGTTCCACGGACGACACGCTCGACGCGAACTACTTCTCGCAGCATCCTGACAAGACCATGACCGACAACCTCTGGTGCGATCTGTTCCGCGACGAGCTGAACATCAACGTGGAATACGACTGGATCGTGAAGAGCGGCGACGAATACGACCAGAAGCTGGCTGCGGAGTTGGCCGTCGGCGCCATTCCGGAGTTCGTGAACGTGACCGCTCTGCAAGCCAAGCAGCTGTATGAGGCGGGTCTGATTATGCCGCTGGACGAAATCTACAACGAGTACGCAACCGAGCAGACCAAGCGCGTCATGCTGGAAACCGGCACTTCTCCCTTTGACGCGGTCACCTTCGACGGTCAGCTTTACGCGCTGCCCGTGGTTGGCGAAACGCTGATGATTGCCGACCTGATGTGGATTCGCACGGACTGGCTGGAAAAGCTGAACCTGCCCGTTCCCACCACCATGGACGAGCTGATTGCTACGGCGAAGGCCTTCGCTGAGGCTGACTTCGACGGCAACGGCGTGAACGACACCATCGGCATGGCTGTGTCCAAGACGCCTTGGGATCAGCTGTTCACGCTGAAGGGCTTCTTCAATGCGTTCGATTCCTATCCAGAAATCTGGGTGGACGACGGCACGGGCAAGCTGGTGTATGGCTCTACGCTGCCCGGTACCAAGGACGCGCTGGCGACGCTGCATCAGATGTATGTGGACGGTCTGCTGGATCCTGAATTTGCCGTTAAGGACGACGGCAAGGTGGCGGAAGCGACCACTTCCGGCAAGTGCGGCATCATGTTTGGCGCACAGTGGAACTCTATTTACCCCCTGCAGAACAGCAAGAACCTTGAGCCCGAAGGACAGTGGCAGGCGTTCCCCATCGTAACGGCTACCGACCACAAGGCGAAGGCGCAGACGGACGTCGGCACTACCGCTTGGACCGTGGTTCGCAAGGACTGCGAGCATCCCGAAGCCGTTGTGAAGATGTACAACCTCTTCATCGACAAGTGCTGGGGTCCCAACAACGAGAACGGCGTGTACTACGCGCCCCTGGATTCCGAATCCATCTGGAAGCTGTCCCCTGTGACCCCCACCAAGCCTGACAAGAACCTGAACGCTTTCCTCGATCTGGAAGCGGCGCGTCAGTCCGGCGATTTCTCTCAGGTCACCGGTGAAGGCTACTCCATCCTTCAGAAGCTTCAGGCGTTTGAATCCGGCTCCGAGGAAGGCTTCGCCCTGTGGGGCTGGGAGCGCATCTACGGTGCGGAAGGCGCTTACGGCGTGCTGAACTACTACAAGGAAAACAATCTGACGCAGGACATGATGTTCGTTGGCGCACCCACCGAAAGCATGACCCTGTACATGAGCTACCTCAAGGACCTGCAGAACGAAACCTTCGTGAAGATCATCACCGGCGAGGAAACCATTGACGCTTTCGACCGGTTTGTGGAAAACTTCTACGCCAACGGCGGCGACGCGATTACTGAAGAAGTCAACGAATGGTATGCTTCCTTGAAGTAATCTGACCGATTGACTAACGGGGGCTGGTGACAACATCAGCCCCCGCTTTCAAATCAATCCCAGCAGGGGGCGACGACTGTGGAAAAAAGCATTGTAAGCAAAAATTACGTCAACCTGAAGCGCGTTCGGAGAAGAAAACGCTTGTGGCGCGAGCTGCCCTTTCATCTAATGCTGCTGCCCGGCGTTATTCTTGTCTTCATCTATATGTACCTTCCCATGATTGGGCTGAAGATCGCATTTGAGAACTTTATTCCGGCGAAGGGACTGTTTGGTCCTCAGAAATTTGTCGGCATGAGGAACTTCCAAATGCTGCTGCGAAATCCCCAGACGATGCCTGCGCTCCGCAACACGATCATCATCTCGGCGTGGAAAATGGCGCTGCATCTGCTCGTGCCTGTCATCGTGTCCATTTTGCTCAATGAGATTCAAAGCAATGCCTTCCGGCGCATCTCGCAAACCTTGATTTATCTGCCCCACTTCCTGAGCTGGATTATTCTGGCGGGTATTATGATTGACCTGCTGTCGCCCAACGGCGGTCTTGTTAATCGCTTCCTGGGGCTATTCGGCGCTGAACCGATTTTCTTCCTTGGCAGCAACAAATGGTTCCGATTTACGCTGGTGTTTACCGACGTATGGAAGGAATTTGGCTTTGGTACGATTGTGTATCTGGCTGCTATTACCAACATTGATCCCACCCAGTACGAAGCCGCTACCATTGACGGCGCCAACCGCTTTCAGCGGATCATGCATGTCACCTTACCAAATATGCGCATGATTATCGTGCTGATGATGGTGCTAAGCCTTGGCAACGTGCTCAATGCCGGTTTTGATCAGGTTTATAACATGTACAGCGAGGCTGTTTATTCCACCGGCGATATTCTGGATACGTTCATTTATCGCCTGAGCTTTAAGAACGGTCTGTGGGGACAGTCCGCCGCTGTGAGCATGTTCAAATCCGTTGTATCGACACTCTTTATCTCTGTAAGCTATCTGTGCGCCTACAAGTTCGCAGATTACAGAGTTTTCTGATGAGGAGGCGCGTGGTATGGTTAAGTCAAAGAGCTTCGGAGCCCGGGTATTCGTTGTGGTCAACGCCCTGGTAATCGGTTTGCTGGCCGCGTCTTGCCTGATTCCGCTGATTCACGTATTCGCCATCTCCCTGTCAGATAAGTCCTCTGCCTCCGGCGGACTGGTTACGCTGTGGCCGGTGAATTTCACGCTGGAAAGCTATAAGTATGTCATCAACCGCGCTCCCTTCTGGACGGCGATGCTTGTTTCGCTCAAGCGTGTGCTGGTCGGCGTGAGCCTGAACATGTTTTTCTGCATCATTTGCGCCTATCCGCTGAGCAAGGAAACAAACCAGTTCCGCGCCCGCACGGCGTATGCATGGTATTTCTTCATTACCATGCTGATTTCCGGCGGCATGATTCCGCTGTACATGGTCATTAACCTTACTGGACTCAAGGGAACCTTCTGGTCGCTGGTGATTCCCGGCGCTGTCCCTGTGTACAACATTATTCTGCTGCTGAATTTCTTCCGTCAGACGCCCCGAGAGCTGGAGGAGGCCGCCATCATGGACGGCGCCAGCCAGTGGCGCATTCTGTGGCAGATCTTTGTGCCCACCTCCAAGGCGGCGCTCGCCACCGTCGCCCTGTACTCCACTGTGTATCACTGGAACGAATGGTTCAACGGCATCATCTACAGCAGAGGTCCGGAGCAATATCCTTTGCAGAGCTACATGCGAACCATCGTCATTGACCAGAAGCTCACGCAGATGGGCGCCGGCGACTGGGAGGCGCTTGCCTTGGTATCCGACAAAACCGTGAAATGCGCCATGATTTTTGTAGCATGCTTCCCGATGCTGGTGCTGTATCCTTTCTTGCAGCGCTACTTCGTCAAGGGCATGGTGCTGGGGTCTGTGAAGGGATAATTGCGCATGCATAAACAGCCGCTGGGTCTAAATCGCCGTGGGTTCATCCGCCTGCTGGCCATCACGGTCGCCGTGGTGCTGGTGTTCTATGCCATCGGGCTTTACCTGAACCATATGGGATTGCAGACCCTTCATGGGAACATGGAGGCGCTTAGCGAACGGGAATGCAGCTATATTGCGTCGCAAATCAATCTGGAGGTCGGCAATCTGATTACCCAGTGTCAGGAGCTTGCGGCGGATAAGGAGCTGCTGCGGTATGTGATCGCCTATCCGCGGCTCAGCGACTATCAGCGCATCGCCAGCATTAGCGGGCTGTCTGATAAGCTGCTCCGCATGAAGCGCTCGTGTGATTTGCTGGAAAACGCAAAGATCCTGCTGCCGCAGATCGACCGCGTTATCTCGACGGAAAAATCCATCTATGATACGATGGATCGGAGCGAATACGCGACTTTCCGGCAATTGGTGGACGGAAAGCTGCTGCGCATCGCAGAGCATGGGGACAATCTGTACATGCTTTGCAGCCCTGTAACGCGGGGCGAGCCGATGTTCCTCATTTCCCTCTGCATATCGCCGGAACGTCTCGAACGGCGAATGCGCCTGTTGGCCAGCGAAAACGCGCTGGACATGACGCTGTATACGCCGGAAGGCACGGTGTTTTTCAGTGCCGGAACGAAAAATGGGTTGCTGTCCGCCGGAAAGGAGGGCAGCAGCCTTTTGGGCGTGCAGGGGGAAAGCACTTTTTCCGCAGAGGCGGAAATACCGCTGCTGCATCTTACGCTTCGCTGTGTCGGCACGATAGCGGATGAATTGCAGCCGCTGATGCGCCATCGTATGTGGGTCTGCCTGCTGACCGCGCTGGCGCTGGTGCTGCTGGTTATTTATCTTACCTATTTCCGGCGATATATCCTTCAGCCGCTGGACACCATTGTTGATTCCCTGCGTCAGGCGGGCGAAACGGGACATTTCCATATCGAACGATCGGATGCGGGCTTTGACGACCTCTACGCCCAGTTTAACTCCATGATGGAGAATCTGGAAAGCCTCAAGGCGCAGGTTTATGAGGAACGGCTGCGCGCACAGCAGGCGGAGATTCGGCAGCTGCAAATGCAAATCAATCCGCATTTCTTTTACAACACGCTCTTTATGGTCTACCGCATGGCACAGCAGGACGGCAACGAAGACATTGCGCGGCTGAGCCTGAATCTGAGCCGCTATTACCGCTACATCACGACCATTCCGGAGCATGACGTTCCCCTGCGCGATGAGGTGAACCATATCCGGCAGTACCTGGAAATTCAAGGGATGCGTTTTTCTCCGCGGGTGCGCGTGCATATGAACGAGCTGCCGGAGGAAATCGCGCAGGAAAACATACCGCCGCTGATTCTTCAGCCGGTGGTGGAGAATGCCTTTGTGCATGGCGTGAAGAACAAGCAAAGCGGCGGCGTGGTGGAGGTCAGCTTTATCATGGAGCAGGATCGCTTCGGCGTAACGGTATATGATAACGGCGGAACGATGGATGCGGAGAACGTGCGCCGCCTGGACGAGCGAATGCGCGCCGGAGAACTGGCGGAGGGCAGCGCGCTGTATAACCTGTATCGCCGCATGGAGCTGCTCTACGGTGATCATTATGAGCTGAAACTGGAAAGCTTTGCGGACGGATTGTCTGTGACAATCCTGTTCCCGAGGACAGGGAGGTGAGGCGGCGTGGAATCGCTTCTTATTGTCGATGACGAGGTTATCATTGCCGACGGATTGTACCATATGCTTCAGGAAGTGTTTCAGGACAGGCTGGAGGTTCGCCGCTGCTACAGCTGCGACGAGGCGTGCGCCGTGATGAACCGCAACCGCGTGGATATTCTGCTGACCGATATTGAAATGCCCGGAGCGTCGGGGCTGGAGCTGCACCGCATGGTGCGCGAACGCTGGCCGATGACCCGCGTTATCTACCTGACCGGCTATTCCGATTTTGATTATGCGCGCCGAGCGCTGAAGCAGCGTGCGTTTGCGTATGTACTCAAAAGCGAAGGCGACCAAGTGCTTATCAGCACGGTGGAAAGAGCGGTAGAGAACCTGCAGGAGGAAAGCGCGAGGCTGATGCGGCAGGCGGCGGTGGCGAGCGAATATGCAAGGCAGCTGCGGCAGCTGGTGTTCCATGCCATGCACGGCGGACAGCTGCAAGAGGAATCGCTGCTTGCCGCCATCAAGGACAGCGGTTTTCCCTTTGACGCACATCGACCGGTGCGTATGGGATATGGCATGTTCGGCGCAGCCATGCGCCCCGAGCTTCTGCATCAGTCGATGAACCTGATCGAGGAGCTGATGCGCCCCCATTTGCCGATGCTGCTGACCGACATGAATGCCCGCTGCTTCTCCATTGTGTTTCAGCCCTCGGAGGAGGACAGCGCGCTGCTGGAGGGACACCTGGAGAATGCGCAGCGGATGATCGAGCAGCAGGGACAGCAGCTGACGGTCTGTCTGACGGACTGCGAAACAGAATGGAAGGCATTGGGGAAGGGAGCGGCGCAGATGCTGGAGCTGATCAATCAGGTCAGCCCCGCGTCCGGCGAACTGGTCACGTTGCACGCGACGCAGGCGCAGCCAACGTCCTCGATGCCGCTGGTATCCGTCAGCGACGGACAGGCAAGCCTTATCCGCATGAAGGAATACCTGCTTACCGGTCAGGAGGATCTCTTTGCTGAAGAAACCCCGCGTTTTTTTCAGCTTCTGGCAGATACCAGCGATAAGCGAAGCACCGATGAGCTTTACGAGGCGCTGGCGCAGTTCATGCGCGATTGCAGCGGCGCCTTCCTGACGGGCGACATTGCGTCGCCCGCGCTGGAAAGGCTGGTGATTAAGCCCGGAACGCCGCTCAGCGAGCTACAGCGCAAGCTGAACCATCTGGCGCAGGAGGTATTCAATGTACGCTCCAAAAAGCAAATGCACCGTCAGCGACACATTGTGCGGCAGATTGACCAGTATATAGCCGAGCATCTAAGCGGCGATTTGTCGCTCACCGCGATTGCGGACGCGCTGCATTTCCATCCCACCTACATTTCGCGTGTGTACCGTGAATGCAGCAGCGTGTCGTTCAGCGACAGCATTGCACAGTCCCGGCTGAAGAAGGCGTGCAGCCTCCTCAGCGAAACCGACCAGTCTATCGCCTCTATTGCGGAGCAGACGGGCTTCAATACCGCCAACTATTTTGCCCGATGGTTCCGGAAATGGATGGGCTGCACCGCGCAGGAGTATCGGGAACGCTCGCGAGATCATGCGTAATACGATTTCCTGATTCAACTGCGCCATCTGCTTGCGCCTTGGTGCATTCTCATTTGGAAATAATATAAGGCGCTGCCCGGTTTGAGAAAAAATCAAACCGGGCAGCGTTTTATCTGGAAATCGTATTATTGCTTTTTGATGCGCACCGAATCGCGCATAACGACGTCTACGCCGATTTCTGTCTTAATGGTGCAGGGCATATCGCGCTCCACCAGAGAAAGCAGCGTGCGAACCACCGTCACGCCCAGCTCCTTTCGGCAGACGCGGATGGTGCTTAGCTGAGGGGTACAGCGTCAAGGGCTGATCGAACGAGATGACACATCATGGGGAGCCGACGCACGCGTTCTGGCTCCCTATTTTGACGCTTGAATGCAAGGCAGGAGGTCGATTCTGACATGCAACACCATGTGCTGCGGCTGGACGCCCCCGGAACGGCTTTCCACGAAAGCATGCTGCTGGGCAACGGCTGGATGGGGCAGGCGATACATGGTCAGCCGGAGCATGAAACGCTGGAGCTGAGCCACATCGCCTTTTATTCCGGTTCCCCGGATGAGGATGCGCCTGACGCCGCCGCGCCGGAGTCCTTCCGCCTGGCGTGGCAGGCAGCGCTTGACGGCGATTATGCGGCGGCGGATCGGCAGATTGAAAGCTTCATGGGAAGCAAAGAACAGTACGGCACCTCGATGCCGGTCGGAACGCTGCGAATTACGCAGACGCTGGGCGCATGGCGGGATTACGGACGAAGCCTGGATCTGGAAGAGGGCTTGATGCAGCTGAGCTTCCGCCACGAGGGCGGTATGCAGCGGCGGGAGTGCTTCTGTTCTTACCCGGATCGGGCGTTCTTCCTTCGGGCAACGGATGATGCGCCCATGACCGTGCGCATTGCCATGGGAGATGGCGCGGCGAAGGCAAGCGCGTATAAGGGCGGCTTACTGCTGGATGCGTGGGCGCATGAAAACCGCCACAGCGACGGGACGTGCGGGACGCATCTGCTGGGACTTGTTACGGTGGACGCAGGGGATGGCGCGGTCGTCTGTACCGGCGATGCGCTGGAAATTCACGGAAGTCACGAATGGCTGCTGCGGCTGACGATGGTATCCGACTTTACGCCGGAGGAGCAGCAAGTGCGTCTTCCTGACGCAGCTTGGACGGAAAACGCCAAGGAGCGGCTATTCGCTCGCTGCGCCTTGGCGGACTATGCCATGCTTCGCGCACACCATGCTGCGGATTTTTCCGGGCAGACGCAGACCGCACGGCTTCATTTGGCGGGCGACGATACGGCGAACGACGCGGAAATGCTCTTTGCCTTCGGCCGCTATCTGACCGTCAGCGGCGCGAGAGCGGACGCGCCGCTGCCCATGTCCCTGCAAGGCGTGTGGAACGACAACGTTGCCTGCCGCATCGGCTGGACGTGCGATATGCACTTGGACATCAACACCCAGATGAACTATTGGCTGTGCGAATCCAGCGGCTTGAGTGAAAGCCATCTGCCGTTGTTCGCATGGATGGAAAAGCGGCTGATTCCGCATGGACGCAGGAACGCCCAGCGTCACTACGGCTTGCCGGGATGGGCAGCGGAGCTGGTTGCAAACGCATGGGGCTATGCGCAGCCCTACTGGAACAAGAGTCTTGCGCCCTGTCCGGCCTGCGGCGCATGGCTGGCGCTGGACTACATGACCTACTATCGCCGCACAGGGGACGAGGCTTTCTTGAAGGAGAAGGCGTTTCCGGCGCTGCGGGAAGCGGCGGCGTTCTTTCTGGCGTATCTTTTTGAGGACAAGGAGGGCTTCCTGACCTGCGGCCCGTCGATTTCTCCGGAAAATGCGTTCGTGACGGAAAACGGAAAATGCTATTCCTCCGTTGGAACAGCGTTTGAGCTGAGCATGATCCGTGCGCTTCTGACGGATGATCTGGAAGCCCATGGGGCGCTTCTGACGGATGATCTGGAAGCCCATGGGGCGCTTCGGCTTCCCGAGGACGCACATCAGCGCGCTGTTCGGGAGGCGCTGGCAAAGCTGCCGCCGCTGCGCACGCTGCCAGATGGCACGCTGGCGGAATGGTCGCACAATCTGCCTCCGGCGGACAGACAGCATCGACACATGAGCCATATGGTCGGACTGTATCCGCTGTATCAGATTACGCCGGAGGAAACGCCGGAATTAGCCGACGCGGCGCGGGAAAGCATCCGCCAGCGGCTTACGCCTTATGAAAAATGGGAGGATACTGGCTGGGCGCGGAATATGCTGACGCTTTACAGTGCGCGTCTGGGAGATGGAGAGCAGGCGCTGTTCCATTTTTCGGAGCTGTGCCGCCGTTTGACCATGCCGAACCTGTTGGTGATGCACCCGCCCACGAGGGGAGCGTCCTCCTTTGCGCCGGTCTGGGAGCTGGACGGCAACACGGGCGCAGCGCAGGCGGTTGTGGAAATGCTGCTGCAAAGCCGGAAAAACCGAATTGACCTGCTGCCTGCATTGCCGGAGGCGTGGACGGAGGGCGGCTTTGAGGGCTTGATGGCGGATGGCCCGGTGCGGGTATCCGCCAAGTGGCGGGACGGCGCTTTGACGGAGGTTATGCTGCTGAGCTGGCGCGACAGGGAAGTTACGCTGCATTGCCGAGGCTGGGAGCAAACAATCAGCCTTCGGGCAGGAAAGCCATATACGGTGATTCAAGGAAGGGAGCAATCAACATGAACGAAGCGAACAAGAAGCTGCGCATTGGTGTGCTCGGACTGGGGGAGGGACGCAGCGTCATCTCGGCCGTGCAGAGCAGCGGGCTGTGGGAGCTGGGCGCCATCTGCGACCTGAACGAGCAGCTGTGCCGAGAGCGAGCGGAGGAGTTTCACCTCTCCGGTTACTGCACCGATTATCAGGAGATGCTGCGGGATGAAAGCATTGACGTGATCGGCATTTACACACCCGACCAGCTTCATGCCCAACATATCATCATGGCGTTGGAAGCGGGCAAGCATGTGGTCTGCACCAAGCCGCTGATGGTGGACTTGACCATGGCCAAGGAATTGCTGGAAGCGCAGCGAAGGAGCGGCAAGCAGGTTTTCATCGGGCAAAGCTCCCGATACTTTGAAGCCGCCATGCACCAGCGCCGCGATTTTGAGAAGGGTCGTAACGGCGAATTGGTGACGGTGGAAACCCATTACAACAGCGACTCCCGCTGGTTCCTGGAACGGGCATGGAGCCATCGCGAGGGCTTTTCATGGATGTACAATTTTTTGATTCACGCGGTTGACTTGGCGCTGTGGTATCTGCCGGAGGTGGAGGACGTATACGGGGTGGGCGTTTGCTCTGCCAACAGCGCGTCCCGCGGCGTTATGGCGCCCGATTCGCTCAAGTTCCTTCTCAAGGACAAGCGCGGTGTCTGCGCCAGCGTCAATGGGAATTATGCGGTGCCGGGTTTTGGCAAGCAGGCGGAGCATTTCATCTCCTGCACCCTGCGCGGAACCAGCGGTTCATCCAAGGCGGAATGCCCCTTCGATTACTACCATCATTTCTCCGAGCCGGGAATTTTCAATACCACGGTTCATGAAAATTACGACGAGCGCAGACCTTATTATTACCGGTTTGAAGGGGACAGCCATCATGCCGGGGAATACCAGAACTATCTGGATTACTTTGCCCGCTGCATCTGGGACGGCGAAACGCCCAAGCCCGATCTGTCGGAGGGCATTCGCACCATCGCCGTCATGGAGGCCATGCGTCGTTCACTGTCCTCCGGGCGCGTGGAGAAGGTTTCCATTGTGCTGGAGGATTGGAAGCTGAAGGGGGAGATTCAGGGATGAAGTACATCAAGCCGTGGAAACAGGGAAAACTGCGTGTAAGTGAAAATGGCCGCTATCTTCGCAACGGCGAGCAGCCCTTCTTCTATCTGGGGGATACTGCATGGCTGCTGTGCCCGGTCTGCGATGAGGAAGAGGCGAAGCTGTACCTGACCAACCGCCGCGACAAGGGGTTCAATGTGATTCAGACGGTGCTGATTCACCGCCTGCCGGAAATGCCCGCCACCAATCCCGCTGAGGTCGAAAAGGATCCGACAGATCCCGCTTACTGGAGCTTTGTGGATCGAGTGATGGACATTGCCGAAGAGCTGGGACTGTATATGGCGCTGCTTCCCGCATGGGGACATGTGGTGAAGGAGGGGTACATTAGCGAGGAGAATATCGACCGCTATGTGACCTTTCTGGCGAATCGGTACGGCTCGCGTCCGAATGTCATTTGGCTGTTGGGCGGCGATATTCGCGGCGACCAGCAGCATGATCTGTACTGCCGGGAGGGACGCTTGTTCAAGCAGCTGAATCCGGACAAACTGGTGGGCTACCATCCATTCGGGCGCACTTCGTCGTCCCTTTGGTTCCACGATGAACCGTGGCTGGATTTCAATATGTTCCAGTCCGGGCATCGCCGCTATGATCAGGTTACGCTGGGCGCGTGGGACGACAATCGGCTGGACGCTGAAACCTACTTCGGGGAGGACAACTGGCGCTATGTGGATCGCGACTACGCCATGACCCCTGTGAAGCCTACGCTGGATGGTGAACCCTCCTATGAGCAAATTCTGCAAGGTCTGCACGATCTCTCCCAGCCCTACTGGCGGGAGTGGGATGTTCGCCGCTATGCCTACTGGTCGGTATTTCAGGGTTCGATGGGACACACCTACGGCGACAACAGCATCCAGCAGTTCTTCCATACGCCGACCATTCCCGGTTCCTTTGGCGTGCGCTACACATGGCAGGATTCACTGCATCATGTCGGTTCGGAGCAGATGGGCATCCTGAAGGACTTGATGGAATCCGTCGATTACCAATCGGGTCATGAGGCAACGGCGCTGCTGCTTTCGCCGCAGGGGAAAAAGTACCGCCGCATCAGTGCCTTTGCGGGGAATGACTTCCTCTTTGCGTATACCTATCTCGGCGAAGCGTTCACGCTGTCCTTGACGCCCTATGCGGGACGAAGGCTGACGGTCAGCTGGTTCAATCCGGTTAGCGGTCGGGAGAGCTTTTTGATGGATGCGACCGGAAAAGAAAGCATTGCCGTCAAGCCTGTCAAGCGTTTTACGCCGGATAACGACTGGGTACTGGTCGTTCGGGCAGAGTGAAATTCGCGGCGCAGCATGGCGCGTTCTTATCTGGAAATCGTATGATGAAAAATCCATTCACCAGCCGACCACCTCATCTGTGCGGTGTTACCTTAAATGCATAGCAAAATCCGCGTCTGCTTTCGTGCTGCTGCATGGGGACGCGGAGTTTTTGGTTCATCACGGAAAGCTGTGGGATAATAAAAAGGTTCTTCACGGAACCTTGGGGGCAACCGACAAGAACTGAATAAGTAAAAAGAAATAATCGTCGTCGCGAAAACCGTAGCCCATACGCTTGGCAACTTTGGTTTTGTTGTTGCAGCCTTCCAGCTTGCCGGTCTGCGCTTGCCGCTGGATACAGCCTGTGTACTCCATGTATTCGAGGATGTAAGCCACAATGAACAATTCTTTCTGGTTGACGCTCTTGTGTGCGTGTTGGCAAACGCGCGAAGAGCATCGGCTGGAAAGATTTTTTCTTTTCATTGACAGTTTCTCCAACTTTCAAGCGCCGATAGTACAATTCCACGCTGCTTTTGCTGAAAAAATGTGCTACAATACAAATGCATCAAGGAAGTCATATAGCCTGTTTGGCAAAAAACGCCGGGCAGCTTTTACCATATCAAACAGCTGTCCGACGAAATAAGCGAGGGGATAACAATGGACATCATCAAAATCAAAGCCGAAGTATACCAGCTTGAACGGCAGGGAGATAACGGACGACAATGCGGTTGAATGGAAGAAGACGCTGTTTCAGGAAGCCGCCCAGCTATATCCGGACAGCTTGCTTTTCAAGTGCATTGACCCTATCGAGTGCATGGATCATCGGCGGCTGGACAGATTTACGGAAGAAGAGAAAGCGCAGATTCGCGCGGAACTCGCGGAATGAAATTGCAGGAGAATGAACTGGATCACGAAGTTGTGTGGATTTTTGACCACTATCTGTTTCATGAGGGGATTCAGCGATAAGTTTTGCGGGGAATAACAATAAGAAGCTGCGCAGCGATGCCACCATGACGGCAAAGCCGCGCAGTTTTTATCCAGTTTCTTGCCGTGTCAGAAGGTACGCATCCCGCCCTTCTCCCACAATTTACAACATATTTACACCCCGCCCCTCGCAATCCCCGCCGCCCCATGCTATACTAAAGTGGGTGATAATCATGCCAAAACGCATTCTCATCGTCGAGGACGACGCGGCGATTTCGCGCCTGCTCGAATCCAACCTGCGCCTGTCCGGGTATCAGCTCATTTGCACGGCGGATGGCTGCCAAGCACTGGAACTGCTGCAAAATCAACCCTTCGATTTGGCGCTGTGCGATATCATGCTGCCCGAAATCGACGGCTTCGAGCTCCTGCCGCACATGCGCGCGCAGGGCGTGCCGGTCATTTTCGTCTCCGCCAAGGCGGACGTGCAGAGCCGGGTGCGCGGGCTGCGGCTGGGCGCGGAGGACTATCTCGTCAAGCCGTTTGACATTCTGGAGCTGCTCGTGCGAATGGAAAAGGTGCTCGCGCGGTCGGACAAGCATCCGCAGAGGTTCCGGTATCGCGATATCGCCGTCGATGAGGCGAGCCACACGGTCACAAAAAGCGGAACACCGGTTTCACTGAAGCCGATGGAGTACGAGCTGCTGCTGACGTTCATCCGCCATCCGGGCATGGTGATGACGCGGGAGGATTTGCTGCATCAGGTGTGGGGCGATGCGTTCATCGGCGAAACGCGCACGGTGGATGTACACGTCGCGGCGCTGCGGCGCAAGTTGGATTTGGGCGGAGAACTTGCCACCGTGTACAAAATTGGCTATCGGCTGGAGGTGCTGGCGTGAAATTGTGGCTCAAGCAGACACTCGTCACCCTTGCGGTGATTCTGCTGTCCGTCAGCGTGTGTCTGTACCATTTTGTGGCACAGGAGACCGACCAGCTGATTCAGCAGGCGATCCAGAGCGGCGCGCGCGACACGGCGGTTTTCTGCGACCACTTGTCTACGCTGGAACGTACGTCAACCGCTTATGACATGGATATCATCACCCGGCAAGCGCTGATTCAGTACACGTTTTTGACGTATGCGCATCTGTTGCAGACAGGGGACTGCACGTGGTCGCTGGTGATGGACGGACAGTACTACTACAACACGGCGCCGTGCCAGCCAATGGAAACCCTGCCGATGGCGGAGGATGCCGTCGCCGCCAGCCGCATCGTCGAGCGGGGCGGGACGCACCTGCTGATATCCGCGCAAACCATGTCGGTGCTGCAAACGCCGCTGACGGTCTATCGCGCGGCGAACATCGAATCGACATATCAACATATAAACGATTTAACGCGCGCGGCGCAGCTGTCCCTGCTGGGCTGCCTGCTGCTGTGCGGCGTGCTGCTGCCGCTGATGCTGCGGAAAACGCTCGCGCCACTGCGGAAATTGGCACAGATTTCGGACAAAATCGCGTGCGGGGCATATGAACTGCGGGTTAATATTTCGGCGGATGACGAGGTGGGCGAGCTGGCGCGCGCGTTTGACCACATGGCGGATACGGTGGAGCAGAAAATTGCCGATTTGGAGGATACTGCCCGGCGGCGCGAGCTGCTGCTGGGGGCGCTGACGCACGAGATGAAAACGCCCATGACGGCAATTATTGGCTTTTCTGGAAGCTTGCTGTCCATGCCGCTGACGGAGGAGGGGCGCATGGAGGCCGCCTACGAGATTCACGAGGCGGCGAAGCGAACCGAGCGCTTGAGCCAGAAGATGATGCAGCTGATTTCACTACAAGAGGGAAATGCGGCGGTGCAGCAAAGGCAGGTGGATGCGCGGGAACTGCTGGAGAGGGTCTGCGCCGCATTGCCGAAAGATGCAGCTTTTGAACTTGCGGTTCATACAGAGACGCTGACGGGCGACCCGGATTTGCTCTTCTGCTTCCTGACGAACGTCGTGGACAACGCCATCAAGGCGAGCACGGCGCACGCTGTTATCCGCTTGTCGGCGAGCAAAGAGGGGCAGCGGCAGGTGCTTGCCGTGGCGGACGCGGGCGGCGGCATTCCGGCGGGCAAAATCCCCCTCGTCACCGAACCGTTTTACCGCGTGGATAAGGCGCGCAGCCGGAAATTGGGTGGCGCGGGGCTGGGGCTCAGCCTGTGCCGGATGATTGCGGAAGCGCACGGCGGGCAGCTGGAAATCCAAAGCGAGGTCGGGAAAGGCACGACGGTTTCGATGATTTGGTGCACAGAGGAAAAGTAAAGTGCGTAAAAGAAGCTGAGTATTCCCCGAAACGCCGTGATTTACAACTTGCTTACAGCTTGATTGCAAGTCGATGATGACTTTCGCCCGCCCGCGTGGTACGCTGAAATCGGAGGTGAAGGACATGAAACGAACCCTTTTGCTGATGCTCGCGCTGCTGCTTCCTGCGCTTGCCGCGGCGGATGTATCGGCACAAGTCAACGCACCAGAAACATACAGCACTGTCTGGCAGAGCAGCACGGGCAGGACGATTGTCACGGTGGATGCCGCGGTTGAAATTCCCGCCGTGCCGCAGCTGATGATTTACCCTGCGGTTCAGCGTACGTTTACTGCCGATGACTTGCAGCGCGCGGCAGTCTGCTTCGGCGGTGCGCCCTATTCGGGGATGCCGAGCAGCTTGGACAGCGTGACACGCCCCGCTGCGAACAGCAATCCGACGAGCGTCGGTATTCGCGCGGAATCGAAAAACGCGGCAGGAAACCGCGCGCTGCTGACGTTCGTTCAGCATCGTCGACATGATGGAAATTTGTGGTACGGTACAATCCAATTCTTGGCGCACGGCGCGGCACGCTATCAGGTGGAGGACCTTCCGACAACCGGGGAAGTCAGCGCCGATGCCCGCGAAAAAGCGGTGCAAATCGCCCAGAGCCTTGATGCGGAGATGGCGCTCGCCTACGAGGGGCGCTGCATGGGCTACGAGTACGACGGCGGGATGAGCAGCCTGCGCGGCGACCTGTTCATTTTTACCCGAAAGGTAAATGGCGCGCCGACGGCATGGACGAGCGAGGACTGCCAAGCGTACGACAATTTTGAGGACACCTATCAGCTGAAAACGCCGTACGAAGCGCTGAGAATCATTATTGACCGTTACGATGGCGCGATTTGGATGCAGTGGCAAGCGCCGCACACGATTGACCTTGCGTCCGGTCAGGCGGCGACGCTGCTGCCGTTCGACCAGATTGTGACAATCGCCGCGCAGCTGCTGCCGCTGAAATATCAATTTCAGGAACAGTATCTGGCGTACAGGAATCAGGATGCGAACCGAATGACGGTCAACCGCATCACGCTCAGCTATTCGCGAGTGCAGAATCGGGATAATCCGGAGAATTTTTCCATGTTGCCCGTGTGGGATTTCTTTGATGCGGACGACCCGGCGAAGTCGCTGCTGACCATCAGCGCTGTCGACGGCACGGTGATTGACCGCGGCTTTGGGTACTAAGCCGATGAAAGCGATTGTCTGCGATGTCCGCCGCGCACTCGCGGGGCGCTGGTTTTGGGCGGCGCTGCTGGCGACCACGGCGGCGCTGTACCTCTCCATCGGGCAAGCCGCCGATGCGCTGATGGATGACACACAAAACTTGCGGTTTACATTGAGCGAGCTCCTGCTGATGGCGCTGTACGGTGATTTCGGGATGCTGACCCTCCCGGCGCTCTCCGCTTTGCCCTTCGCGGCACAGGCGCTGCACGAAATCAAGTGCGGCGCGGTTCGCCTGGCGGTGTTCCGGGCAGGGCGGAGAATGTGGATTCTGGGCAAAGCGGCGGGTTGCATCTTCAGCGGCATGGTGCTGCAAGCGGCGGCGGCGGGGCTGTTGGGGCTGATTCTGTACGCTGTCCGCGGCGGGGGCATCCTGCTGGAAATAAATGCAGAGTTTAATGCGGCGCTCCTGCGGCGGATGCTCTGCGGGGGCATTTGGGCGAGCGTCGGATGCGTGATGGCGCTGGCAACGGAAACATCCTCCGCCGCGCACCTCGGCCCGCTGTGCCTGTGCTACGCGCTGATGATGCTCGGCAAGCGCTTTTTCCCGGCGGCGGTGATGCTAAATCCTATAAACTGGATTGACGGCGGCGACGGGATACTTGCGGGGCTGGAAATTGTTTCCATCCTCCTGCAAATCGTCTTTTTGAAGCGAGGTGTCCGGGAATATGTGTAAAATGCAGCCGCCCCTCGTCTGCGCGGGGTGGAATCTGTACAGCCTGCGAAAAAACCCAAGGTTTTATTTAAGCCTGACGCTGGGCTTCCTGCTCTGCTGGCTGCTGACGGACAAAACGATGCAAATCAGCCGAACGTACCTGACCAGCGTGCAGCTTGTCGAGCCGTTCGTATGGTGCTACGCGGACGGGGACAGCATCCTCTACGCCGCGCTGGTGCTGATGCTCTCCGCCCTCCCGCGCATGGACACGCCGGCAAGCTACCTGATTTTCCGCACGACGCGGCGGAGCTGGCTCATCGGGCAAATCATCACCGTGCTGATTGTAACTTTCGGTTATTGCCTGATGATTCTGCTTAGCTCGATGCTGATGTGCATCGGCTGCAATGTGTACGCCACGAATCGCTGGAGCGAGACCGCGACCATGCTCTCTTTTGCGCCCGCCGGATTTGAAACCGCGCTCACCGTCATGCGAAAGACGGTCAAACTGACCACGCCGTGGGTCTGCTGCGCGCAGATTTTCTGGCTGATGTTCCAGTATGTGCTGCTGCTTTCCATGCTGCAACTGCTGTTTACTGTGCTGAAAAGCAAGAAGACAGGCATATTAGCCGCCATTTTGCTGAATTTTGTCGGATTTGTGCTGACGCCGGAGCGCTTCATGGCGTGGCTGCACCTGCCCACGGAGATGCGCTATTACGCCAACGTGCTCGCGGCGTGGCTCTCGCCATTGCAGCACGCCACCTACACCATGCACAATTTCGGCTACGATTTGCTGCCGCGGCTGCACGTCTCCTACCTGATTTTGGGTGGATTGACCGTGCTGCTGCTGGCGCTCGCTGCCATCAAAATGCGTACCTTCCAGTTTAACTTTGCAGGAGGTGTTTCGGATGCGTAAAATCGTCGTGGACGTGCAGCACGTCAGCAAGTCGTTCGGCAGCGAGCAGGTTTTGGAAGATGTTACCTTGCAATTGATGCGCGGGAAAATCCACGGCATCATCGGGCGGAACGGCAGCGGCAAAACCGTGCTGATGAAATGCATCTGCGGATTCCTGCGGCCGACGGCGGGGAAAATCAGCGTATTCGGCAAAAATATCGGCACGGACTGCGATTTTGCGCCCAAAACGGGAATGCTGATTGAAACCCCTGGTTTTCTGCCGCACGAGACGGGCATGAGCAATCTCCTGTGGCTGGCGAAGTTAGGCAACGGCGCGCGCTGCGAGGACGTGGCGGCGCTGATGCGCTTGGTGGGGCTTGACCCCGCGGCAAAAAAACGGGTGAGCCAGTATTCGCTGGGGATGCGGCAGCGGCTGGGCATTGCGCAAGCGCTGCTGGACGCGCCGGAGCTGCTGATTTTGGACGAGCCGATGAACGGGCTGGATAAAAATAGACAGCAACCTGCTGACCATCGACCGACGCTGGTTCGCATACCTGGAGCTCCCGAATGACGGCGACACGATCAGTGCCGAAACATTTTTCAGCCTCGTCCACCCCGACGACCGGAAAGCGCTGTCGCAGGCTTTCGCCAACCGACTCGCCGGCGAACCTGCCCCCCAAACAGTCACCTACCGGCTGCGCCGCGGGGACGGGACTTGGGAATGGTTCGAGGAGCAGTCCGTCTCCCCGGGCCGGACCGCCGACGGTTTACCCTACCGCATCGCAGGCATCTGCCAGAGCATCCAGGCCCACAAGGAGGTCGAAGGACGCCTGCGCGAAGCCCGCGACAAGGCCCGCGAGAACGACCGGCTGAAATCGGCGTTCCTGGCCAATATGAGCCATGAAATCCGGACGCCGCTCAACGCCATCATCGGCTTCGCCAACCTCGTGACATGCAATGACGTCCCCTTCAGCGAAACGGAAAGGCAGGAGTACAGCCGCCTGATCTCGGCCAACGGCGACCAGTTGCTGCGCCTGATCTCGGACATCCTCGACCTTTCGAAGATCGAGTCGAACACCATGGAGTTCTGTTTCGGCGACCAGTCGCTGCACACGCTGCTGTCGGATATCTACCAGTCCCAACTGCTCACCATGCCCCCGCAGGTCGAACTGAGGCTCGAACTCCCGCAGGCCGACACGACGATCCGCACCGATGCCTCGCGGCTCAAACAGGTCATCAACAACCTGATAAACAACGCCGCGAAGTTTACCGACAGGGGCAGCATTACATTCGGGTACCGCACGGACGAGGGCGCGGGAGAGGTCGAACTGTTCGTCAGGGATACGGGGAAAGGCATTTCGCAGGAGCACGTGGGCCGGATATTCGAGCGTTTCTACAAAACCGACTCCAATGCGAAGGGCGTCGGGCTGGGGCTTTCCATCTGCCGGCGGATTGTGAACCTCATGGGTGGGGAGCTTCGGGTGGAGAGCGAAGTGGGGGAGGGCAGCACGTTTTGGTTCACGGCCCACTTTGGTCTGGCGGCTGATCAGGCGCGGCCTGCCACCGTGGCCTGCCGCGACCAGGCTGGCCTGCAGGG
>OGYJ01000143.1_pt1 | contig 66773 bp, 58 predicted proteins | sample 1576531 | NCBI WGS metagenome assembly OGYJ01 (sample SAMEA3541574, study PRJEB24748) | human gut metagenome | biome: human gut; feature: human-associated habitat; material: faeces | place: China | collected 2012 | reverse complement strand
ATCCGGTATTTCATGGAAATGTGGTAAGTGTAAATCAGATGATTGGCATTATGATTGGAAGTATAGCTGTATTTGGAATTATTTATTATTTGGTTATATTGCTGTCAAAGGGTGAAGGCAGACGATAGGAAATATTATCTCCGAAAGTATTGCAGGAGAGGAGTTATTTTAATTTAGTAATAAAAAATGCAGTATTTATGCGGCCGATGGCGTTTTGTAAACGTCTAATTATAACTTTGGATTGGAGGTTATCAGGAATGACAGAAAGAGAAAAAATGATAAACGGAGAGTTGTATGATTCAGCGGATAAGGAATTAGAACAATTACGTCTGAATGCACGTAAATTATCAAGAAAATATAATTTGACGGACGAAGATTGCTCAGAAGAGCAAATGCAGATATTGAGAGAATTATTGTCGGCAACAGAGGAACTTCCGTATTTACAGGCACCTGTTTATTTTGATTATGGATGTAATACGTTCTTTGGAAAATTCAGCTCTGCTAATTTTAATTTTACATGTTTAGATGTATGCGAAATACATATAGGGGATAATGTGATGATTGGTCCCAATGTCACATTGGCAACTCCTATGCATCCATTATTACCCGAAGAACGCAATATCCGAAAAAGAGAAGATGGCAGTTTTTATAATCTTGAATATGCGAAACCAATAACTATAAAAGATAATTGCTGGCTGGCATCTAATGTGGTTGTTTGCGGTGGTGTCACCATAGGAGAAGGGTGTGTAATTGGTGCAGGAAGCGTTGTGACAAGAGATATTCCACCCTATAGTCTGGCAGCTGGAAATCCATGCCGGGTTATCCGTAAAATAACTGAGAAAGATCATATGTCAGATGGAATTGAAAAATTCTAGTTTGATGGAGAAAAAATCATTTATTCATGTCCTTTGTCATATAGTTTCTGTATATTTTTGGGAAGTTTATCAGGCAGGTACTTTTTTAATGTTTGCATATTATAGATTTAAAGCAGATATGATATATTTTGTAATTATCGGAATAAGAATAATATGAAATATAAAAAAGGAGCATATATGGCAAATCAGAAGCTGGAAACGCTGTTAAATGTCAGCATGCAGGCAACGCAGGAAGACAGGGCAAAATCGCCTGATTTATCGGCAGGAGTAGATGAAGAAACAGGTATATGGGAAATTATAGTTAAATATACACAGGATTTATCACAATTTTCAGCAAAATATCCGGGTATGGAAATATATGAATTACTGGGTGGATATGCAATTATAAAAATAAAAAAAGAATACATTGATTCATTGTCACAGGAAAAACAGATACAGTTTATAGAAAAGCCTAAAAGATTGTATTTTCAATTGAGTAATGAGAAATCAGATGCCTGTATAACACCGGTACAGGCAGGATCTGACAATCCATACGGATTATTTGGAGAAGGAGTTATAACTGCAATTATAGATTCAGGAATAGATGTGACGAATCCTGATTTTAAAAATGAGAATGGAACAACAAGAATTATCGGTATATGGGATCAGGACAGAGATATATTTTATGACAGCAGTCAGATAGACAGATATTTGGATGGGGAAAATCCAAAAGGGATGCGTGCACAAAGAGCCCCTGGATTTGATATAAGCGGACATGGAACGAATGTTGCAAGAATTGCATGTGGTAACAGAGGTGTTGCGTCAAAATCCGATATTCTTGTAGTAAAGATGGGAAATACAGACAGAACATCATTTTCTGGTACAACGCAGCTTATTAAAGGGGTTGATTTTTGTATAAAAAAAGCTGCAGATTTGGGAAAACCTGTAGCAATAAATATAAGCTATGGCAATAATTATGGTGATCACAGTGGCAGCTCAATTCAGGAAAGCTTTATTAATACAGCTTCTGCATCATGGAAATGTGCAATATGTGTCGGAAGCGGCAATGAGGGGCTTGGAGCAGGACATACATCAGGCAGGCTTCGACAGGGAGAGGAACAATACGTCCAGATAGCTGTTTCTGAATACGAGACATCACTTAATATCCAGATATGGAAAGATTATTGGGATGATTTTAATATTGAGGTAATAACTCCGGCTGGCATAAATCTGGGACGTATTAGCCGATATAATACATTGAACACGGTAAGTACCGGGACGGAAAAAGTGCTGTGCTATTATGCACAGCCGCTTCCGTTCAGCATGAGGCAGGAAATATATATAGATATTGTTCCGGTAAATAATTATATAACATCAGGATTGTGGAGAATTAATTTCATACCGGATAAAATAAGAACCGGCTTCTTTGACATGTGGCTTCCGGCTGCAGCTTCACTGAATCCTAAGACAGGATTTACACGTCCTGATTATTCCCTTACTTATACGGTTCCGTCAACATCATCCAATGTTATAACTGTTGGTTCATACAATGCAGCGACAAACACGCCATCTCCGTTTTCAGGAAGAGGGTATGTGACACAGTCAGAATCAGGAATTGCAGTAAAGCCGGACATAGTGGCACCTGGGGAAAATGTGCGTATAGATGAAAGGACTATAGTAAGCGGTACGTCATATGCAGTACCATTTGTCACGGGAGCATCAACACTTCTGATGGAATGGGGAATTGTACGTGGCAATGACTTGTTTCTTTATGGTGAAAAATTAAAGGCACATCTTATAAAGGGAGCCTTACCGCTTAATGGAATGAATATACCAGATGATGCTACCGGGTGGGGGAAAATGTGCATGGCACAAAGTATATAATTTTCTTGATTTTATAACAGCCATATGGGTATAATAATTCCACAATACATTCCGTAATATAAACGGTTTGTCAGATATAAAAAAACATTCAGAAAAGAGGTTTTATTATGGTTATAACACAGAATAATTTTAATACGGAAGTTGAAAATAGCGATAAGCCTGTTCTTATTGATTTCTGGGCATCATGGTGCGGTCCATGTATGATGATGTCACCTGTAGTCGAGCAGATAGAAAAAGAACATCCTGAAATTAAGGTTGGAAAAGTTAATGTAGATGAGGAAATGGTGCTCGCACAGAAATTTATGGTTGTCAGTATTCCTACACTTATTTTATTTAAAAATGGAAAACCGGAGATTACATCTATAGGTTTCAAAGGAAAGGAAGAGCTTGAGGAAATATTCAAGCTGAAATAATTTTTATGGCACAGAAATTTTACGCAGTGCGTGCCGGAAGAAAACCTGGAATATATATGTCGTGGGAAGCATGTAAAACACAGGTTCATGGCTTTGCAGGAGCACAGTACAAAAGTTTTACCACAAGAGAGGATGCAGATGAATATATGAGTGCGGCAAAATGCAGTCATGTCAGGTCGGAAGCATTTGCATTTGTTGATGGTTCATTTAATATATCGACATCAGTATATGGTTATGGCGGATTTATAGAGTATAAAGGTGAACGCTATGAACTTATGGGTAGTGGAAACGATGCTGATATGGCATCAATGAGAAATGTTGCAGGAGAAGTGCTTGGCAGTATGGCGGCAGTAAAAAAGGCGATAGAGCTGGGAATCAGGTCGCTTGATATTTATTATGATTATATGGGAATTCAGATGTGGGCAACAGGTGAATGGAAGCGTAATAAAGCCGGAACTATAGCATATTACGATTATATTCAGTCAGTAAAAAATGATATAGAACTGCATTTTGTAAAAGTCAAAGGACACTCAGGCGTAGAAGGCAATGAAGAGGCCGACAGGCTGGCAAAAAAAGCGGTTGGCATACAATAAACAAATAACCCGGTATTTACGGAAATGAGCAGAACCCATGTTTATTCCGTAAATGCCGGGCTTTTTATTTACGTGTGTAACGAGCCAAAGTCCGTGCTTGCACGAGACCTTGGCGACTGCCGCGATAACTTGAGAAACTCGCGGAGCGTGTTTCTCATAGTTATTTTTTCAGGCTGTTAATATATTTATTAGTCTCGGATACAACAACGCCATTTAATGCAATAAGTGCAATAAGGTTAGGTATAGCCATAAGACCATTGAATATATCTGCAATTGTCCATACAGCTGAAACAGTCATAAAAGGACCTATGAAAATACATAAGATATATAACCATTTGTAGGCTTTGATAACATTTTTCTTATCTCCGATAATATATTCGAGACAGCGTTCGCTGTAATAATTCCATCCAAGTATTGTTGTAAATGCAAAGAATACAAGACAGAGCATGAGTATAAATGAAGAGAACTGTGCCGGAAGAGGAAGTCCCATCTGGAACGCTCTTGTTGTAACAGAAACGCCTTCAAGACCGATATTCCATGAACCTGTTATAACAATTGTGAGTCCTGTCATTGTACAGATTACAATTGTGTCAATAAAAGTACCCATCATAGAGATAAGACCCTGCTGTGCAGGTGCATCAGCAACGGCAGCGGCAGCAGCAATAGGAGCACTACCAAGACCTGCTTCGTTAGAAAAGATACCTCTGGCAACACCCATCTGCATAGCCATCATCATAGAGCCGATAGCACCACCGCCGACAGCACGCAGACCAAATGCACTCTGGACAATAGTTGCAAGAGCATTAGGAATTTCCCTGAAATTGTATACAAGAATAGCAAGTGTAACAATAAAATATGTAACAGCCATAAAAGGAACTATAACCTGTGCAACAGATGAAATTCTTTTGAGACCGCCAATGAGTACAAGAGCGGTAAATATTGTAAGGAGTATGCCGGATATAATAACAGACCATGAATATTCACGTCCAAACAGTGTTACCGTCCATTGGTTATTGGCATCAAAGAAATTATTTACAGCACTTGTTATACCGTTAATCTGTGTAAATGTACCGATACCAAGAAGACCAACGCCAACACCGAAAAATGCAAATAACTTGGCAAGCCATTTCCATTTTTTTCCCATTCCATGTTCAATATAGTAGAAAGGTCCTCCGAGAATATGTCCGTCCTTCTGGATGACACGGTATTTTACAGCAAGAAGACATTCTGAATATTTTGTTGCTGTACCTACAAGGGCGGCAATCCACATCCAGAATAAAGCACCGGGACCGCCTGCAACAAGAGCAGTTGCTACACCAACGATATTACCTGTACCTATTGTGGCTGATAAAGCTGTACAAAGTGAAGCAAAACCGGATACTTCGCCATCGCCGGATGCTTCATTTTTTACCATATGCTTAATGGCAAGTCCAAGCTTTGTAATCTGCAGTCCTTTCAGACGGATTGTAAGAAACAAACCAACAGAAATAATAAGAATAATAAGGGGAAGTCCCCAAACGAAACTATCAATCGTTTTAAGGATTGAATTAAAGCTTTCAAACATAAATAAGTCTCTCCGTTCAAAAATGATATTTTCTTAAAACTATAACACAAAAATGTTTTACTTGCAAAAAAAAATATTAGCAGATAAAATGTATAAGGCAGAATAAAAATTAAAGAGGAGTTTTTTAAATGGAATTACAGATTTTACATTGGTTTGAAAGCCTGCACAATCCGTTTCTCAATCCAATTATGTATGGCATAACAATGCTTGGCGAGAAAGGAATATTTCTTATACTGGTAGCACTGGCAGCTCTTACGGTTTTACCTAAAAAATATAGAAAAGTAGGACTTACAATGGCATTTGCACTTATAATATCGCTTATAATGTGCAATGGAGTTATGAAAAATGCATTTGCAAGGGTCAGACCTTTCAATGTAGATACATCATTTGAGAGTTTGTATAATATTTTTGCTACAATTGATGACTGGTCATTCCCTTCAGGTCACACATCAGCAGCTTTTGCGGCAGCACTTGCCATTTTCATGTGGTATAAAAAAGAAGGTGGATTTGCTATTGTTATAGCAGCACTTATAGCAATTTCAAGACTTTACCTTACAGTACACTATCCTACAGATGTTCTTGTCAGCCTTATACTGGGAAGCATTTATGGAATTATTTCATATTACATAGTTAAGTTTATTATGAAAAAATCAGAAAAGATGCGTAAAGTATTTGATGAAGGAGCACCTTATAAAACGTTATTTCAAAAATAATTAATGACAGGTTAAACTTTTTTGCAGATGATTTCGTATATAGCTATAGACAAATAATTAAAGAAATGTCAGATTTATTTTTCTAGGAGGTATTTATCTATGGTGGGAGGAATCGGACCGGTTAATGATGAGCTTATGGAACTTTTATATAACAAAGATAATTCTTATGAGAGTGGGCATGACATGACAAAAAAGCCATGCAGGAGTGGAAATATCAGTGTCATAGACAGTGAATATGTACCATTAAAAATTAAGGGCTCAAAATTTCCGGATATAAAAGGGTTTATTAAGAAATTCCTGAAAAAATAAAATGGAGATTTATATGTTAGATGTAATAATTGATACACTTATTGACAGTGTAAAACTGCTGCCGTTTTTGTTTTTTACATATCTGGCGATGGAATATATAGAGCATAAGACGACAGCAAAAACGAAGCGGATGATAAAGAATTCCGGCAAGGCAGGTCCTTTTGCAGGTGCCATCCTTGGTGCTGTGCCTCAGTGCGGTTTCTCGGCGGCTGCGTCCAATCTTTATGCCGGAAGAGTAATTACTCTTGGAACGCTGATAGCGATATATCTTTCGACATCAGATGAGATGCTGCCGGTGTTTTTATCTGAGAAAGTTCCGGCAAGCACAATACTTACAATTATTTTATGGAAAATAGTTATCGGAATGGCTGCCGGATTTATAATTGATTTTGTAATAAGAAAAGCAAAATCAAGAAATCAGGATGATATAACACAGAAAATCGGTCATGTATGTGACCATGACCATTGTCACTGTGAAAAGAGCATATTTGCGTCTTCATTAAGGCACACTCTTGTTATATTTGGATATATCCTTATTATATCATTTATCCTTAATACGATAATACATTTTGTAGGAGAGGAAACACTTGGCAGCTTCATGCTTGACAAGCCGGTTATCGGACCGATGGTATCAGCACTTGTTGGACTTATACCGAACTGTGCGTCATCTGTTGTTATAACACAGCTTTATATTGAAGGGCTTATGCCTCTTGGAACTGCTATGGCAGGACTGCTTGCCGGTTCGGGTGTCGGCATACTTGTGCTTTTTAAAGAAAATACAGATATAAAAGAAAATATAAAAATACTCGGTCTTTTATATGCTCTTGGTGTAGTATCAGGAATTATAATTGAACTTGTAATAAGACTGGTTTAAGATATTACCGGAATAGCGTTTTGTGCGTTATTCCGGTTTTTTATGTTTTTTTGATAAAAATTTATATATTTTTGTTGATAAATGATGCGTGAAGTGATATTATGATAATAACTTTAGAAAACACATTTTATAAAAGTTGTTTTAATAAGCCGGAGCTGAGATTCATATAATAAGCCGGCGGGAATGGAGGCAAGCATGAAAATTCATAGTGTCTGTGACAAAGAATTTGCACAGTACGGAAGAGTTCTTGCAGAACTTGATACAAAAGAACTTATAAGTGCAATGGAAAAGACACCTGTGCCGGATGATGTTATATATGTTCCATCCGACAAAGAATTAGAGTCACTTAACGTGTATGATGTAATGTCAAAAGTGGTTTACGGTGATATGCCTGTTCAGATAGGATACTGTAACGGACATAACCAGAAACTTAATGCAGTGGAATATCATAGAAGTTCTGAGATAAATGTAGCTGCTACTGATATGATTTTACTTTTGGGAAAACAGCAGGATATAAAGGAAGATTATACATATAATACGGCTGATATTGAGGCGTTTCTAGTACCTGCAGGTATGGCTGTTGAAGTTTATGCGACAACACTTCACTATGCACCATGCGGCGTGAATAATTCAGGTTTCAGGTGTGCTGTGGTTCTTCCGAAGGGAACAAATTACGATGTAAAAAGACAGAAGAATACAGGCGAGGACAGACTGCTTGCAGCAACAAATAAATGGCTTATAGCACACAAAGAAGCACATATAGACGGAGCATTTGAAGGACTTATCGGGGAAAATCCAGAAGTCTGAAAGAAAATATAACAAAGAATAGGAGAATTTATCATGAACAAACCAACAGTTAAAGTGGGAATTGTAGCAGTCAGCAGGGATTGTTTCCCGGAATCACTTTCAGTAACAAGAAGACAGAATCTCGTAAATGCATATAAGGCTAAGTATAACGCAGATGAAATTTATGAATGTCCTGTATGTATCGTTGAGAGTGAGATACATATGATGCAGGCACTGGAGGATATTAAAAAAGCAGGATGTAATGCACTTTGTGTATATCTTGGAAACTTTGGTCCTGAGATTTCAGAGACTATGCTTGCACAGTATTTTGATGGTCCTAAGATGTTTGTTGCGGCAGCAGAAGAGACATCTGAGAATGGTGGACTTGTACAGGGCAGAGGAGATGCATACTGTGGTATGTTGAATGCAAGTTATAATTTAAAGCTTCGTAATGTAAAAGCATACATTCCTGATTATCCTGTAGGAACTGCAGAAGAATGTGCAGATATGATTCATGAATTCATACCTGTTGCGAAGGCAGTTTATGCACTTTCAAATCTCAAAATAATAAGCTTCGGACCTCGTCCTACTAATTTCCTTGCATGTAACGCTCCTATCAAGCAGCTTTATAATCTCGGAGTTGAAATTGAGGAAAATTCAGAACTTGACCTTTTTGAAGCATTTAATAAGCATGCGGGAGATGAAAGAATTCCTGAAGTCGTAAAGAGCATGGAAAAAGAACTTGGAAACGGCAATAAGAAGCCTGAAATTTTACCTAAGCTTGCACAGTATGAGCTCACACTCCTCGACTGGGTAGAACAGCACAAAGGCTCAAGAAAGTTTGTTGCAATCGCAGGAAAATGCTGGCCTGCATTCCAGACACAGTTTGGTTTCGTTCCATGTTATGTAAATTCAAGACTTACAGCCATGGGAATTCCTGTATCATGTGAAGTTGATATTTACGGAGCGTTGAGTGAATTTATCGGTGCAGTTGTAAGTGATGACATAGTTACACTTCTTGATATTAATAATACAGTTCCTTCAGATATTTATGAGCAGGATATTAAGGGTAAGTTCCCATATACAATCAAAGATACATTTATGGGATTCCACTGCGGAAATACAGCAGCATGCAAACTTTCATTCTGTGAGATGAGAAATCAGATGATTATGGCACGTTCACTTCCTGAAGAAGTTACAAATGGTACACTTGAGGGAGATATTATTCCTGGTGATATCACATTTTTCAGACTTCAGAGCACATCAGATGCCAAGCTTACAGCATATGTGGCACAGGGTGAGGTACTTCCTGTTGCGACACGTTCATTCGGAGCAATCGGTATATTTGCAATTCCACAGATGGGCAGATTCTACAGACACTGGCTTATCGAAAAGAATTTCCCACATCATGGTGCTGTTGCATTCGGCCATTTCGGAAAGCAGCTTTATGAAGTATTTAAGTATCTCGGAGTAGAAGAAATAGGCTTTAACCAGCCGGCAGGAATGCTTTACAAGAGTGAAAATCCATTTGCCAATTAATTCTTGATTATAGATGGGAGACGCATATGTATTATATAGGTGTTGATTTGGGAACATCTGCCGTTAAATTGATTTTAATGGACAAAGAAGGTAATGTAGTTAAGACAGTTTCAAGAGAATATCCGCTTTATTTTCCTAAGCCGGGCTGGTCAGAACAGAATCCGTCAGACTGGTATGAAAATGCGGTTGAGGGAATAAAAGAGCTTACAGACGGAGTTGATGCGGCACAGGTTGCAGGCATCAGCTTCGGTGGACAGATGCATGGACTTGTAATTCTTGATAAGGACAATGAAGTAATAAGACCGGCGATACTCTGGAATGATGGCAGAACAACAAAAGAATGTGAGTATCTTAACAATACTATAGGCAAAGATAAAATCGCAGAATATACAGCAAATATCGCATTTGCAGGATTTACAGCACCAAAGATTTTGTGGCTTAGGGAAAACGAGCCTGAAAATTTCAAAAAAATAAGCAAAATAATGCTTCCAAAAGATTATCTTGCATATAAGATGACAGGTGTGCATTGCACAGATGTTTCAGATGCTTCAGGAATGTTGCTCTTTGACGTAAAAAACAGATGCTGGTCCAAGGAAATGCTTGATATATGTGGCATAGATGAAAACTGCATGGCGAAAGTATTCGAGAGCTATGAATGTGTAGGAAATCTTACAAAAGAAGCTGCACAACGCATGGGACTTACAGAAAATGTCAAAGTGATAGCAGGTGCAGGAGACAATGCGGCGGCAGCAGTCGGAACCGGAACAGTAGGCGACGGCAAATGTAATATTTCACTCGGAACAAGTGGCACAATATTTATTTCAAGTGATAAATTCGGCGTTGATGATAATAATGCACTTCATTCATTTGACCATGCAGACGGACATTTTCATCTTATGGGCTGTATGCTCAGTGCAGCTTCATGTAATAAATGGTGGATGGATGAAATTATAAAAACAAAAGAGTATTCAGAAGAGCAGAAACCCGTTACAGATGATATGCTTGGAAATAACAGGGTATTTTTCCTGCCATATCTTATGGGAGAGCGTTCACCACACAATAATCCGGCGGCAAGAGCAACATTTACAGGAATGACAATGGATACGGACAGAACTGATATGACACAGGCAGTTCTTGAGGGTGTTGCATTTGCAATACGTGATTCGTTTGAAGTCGCTAAAAGTCTCGGAATAAATGTGACAGAGACAAAAATCTGCGGTGGTGGAGCAAAGAGTCCGCTCTGGCGTAAGATGATAGCTAATATTCTTAATATTAAGGTATCAGTTCCTGTCACAGAGGAAGGTCCGGCACTCGGTGCTGCAATGCTTGCGGCAGTGGGAACAGGTGCTTATAAAAATGTAGAAGAAGCAGCTTCGCATATTGTAAAAATCAAAGAAACAATAGAGCCTGATAAAGAGATTGCGGCAAGATATGAGAAAAAATATCAGCAGTTTAAAAAAATTTATCCGGCACTCAAATCAGTATTTGACGAATTCGATTAATGCATATAAAATATTATCAGATTGTATTTTTAAAAGGAAAGGTGGTTCTTTATGAAGTTTTTTATTGATACTGCAAACGTAGAAGATATTAAAAAAGCAAATGACATGGGAGTTATTTGCGGAGTTACAACAAATCCTTCACTTATTGCAAAAGAGGGAAGAGATTTTAATGAAGTAATCAAAGAAATCACATCAATAGTTGACGGACCAATAAGCGGTGAAGTTAAGGCAACTACTGAAGATGCCCAGGGCATGATTGCAGAAGGCAGACAGATTGCAGCAATACATCCAAACATGGTTGTAAAGATACCTATGACAGTTGAAGGATTAAAGGCTACAAAAGTTCTTTCATCAGAGGGAATAAAAGTAAATGTGACACTTATTTTTTCAGCAAATCAGGCACTTCTTGCAGCAAGAGCAGGTGCTGCATATGTATCACCTTTCCTTGGAAGACTAGATGATATTTCACAGCCGGGTATAGGTCTTATACGTGATATTGTAGATATATTTGCCAACTATGATATTTCTACAGAAATAATATGTGCCAGCGTAAGAAATCCTATACATATTACAGATTGTGCACTTGCGGGTGCAGATATAGCAACTGTTCCATACAAGGTAATTGAGCAGATGGTTCATCATCCACTCACAGATGCAGGAATTGAAAAGTTTAAAAAAGATTACGAGGCCGTATTTGGTAAATAATTATGATAACTACTTCTAAGATTACAACAACAGATGTTAAAAGATATAATAAAAACAGAATATTCCAGCTTATATATACTACAGGAAAAATTTCACGTCAGGAGATAGCGGATGTGCTTCAGCTTTCACTTCCGACAGTAAATCAGAATTTAAAGATTCTTTTTGAGAAGAACCTTCTTATATACGAGGGTAATTTTGAGTCTACAGGCGGAAGAAAAGCACAGGTTATATCAATAAACGGTGCAGCAAGATATGTTATAAGTGTCAATCTGTCGGACAAAGGAATCAAAGCAGACATACTTGATTTGAATTGTAATGTAATAGGCAATATGCGTGTTCCTGTTAAATATGAGAAAGGCAGTGCATATGGTGAGATGGTGGCTGATACTGTAACAAGGCTTGTTGAACATACAGGCATTGATAAAGCGGCTATTCTTGGTGTAGGCATTACAGTTCCCGGAATATTTGACATTGAGAATTCAACTGTTGTATATGCACCAACAATGGGAATTAAAAATTATTCTCTTGAAAATATACAGAGGCTTCTCCCTTATGAGTGCCGTGGCATGAATGATGCACGTTCAGGTGCATTTGCTGAGTATTGGTTTGATAAGAAAGATATTAATCCTGAAAAGAGAGAAGGAAAGACATATCTTATGTTAAATACAGGTGTCGGAGGTTCTTATATTGACAGGGAAAATATCCGTTTTGGCAAGCATAACCGTTATGGTGAGTTTGGACATATGACACTTTATCCTGCCGGAAGACCATGTTTTTGTGGAAAAAGAGGATGCTTTGAGAGTTATGTGTCAGCAAGGTGTCTATCAACTGATTTGGGAATTACACTTGATATATTCTTTGACAAACTTGAAAATGGCAATGAAGAGTATAAAAAAATATTTGATAAATATCTTGATGATTTGACAACAGGCATTAATAACCTTTATATTATGAGTGATGGCGATGTTATTGTTGGCGGACCTGTTGCTGTATATCTTGGAAAATACAAAGATATAATAAGTAAAATGCTTATTGACAAATGTTCATTTGATATTGATGGTTCATATCTGAGCTTTGCGAAATGCACACAGCAGCAGGCTGATTCAGGTGCCGCATTAACATTCTTTTCTGATTTTATAAGTCAGATATAATATGTTTATTAATGATGAGGCTTTATATGAAAATTCATGATTTCAGGTTAAATTATTATATAAAACACTGTGCTGTCATCCTTTTGACGGCATGGTGTTTTATTTGTCTTATGGAGATGCCATTTAACATATCGTGTGGAATAAATCCTGTTAGTGATATATCATCTGTTTCCAATATCAGCATTGCCGGGCATTGTGCAATGGTTTTATCATTATTTCTGATACTTTCTGTGTTAATGATTGTTCTTGGAAAAAGGGCAAAAAATATACAGAATGTGCTTCTTTTTATATCAGTTTTTTTATATGCAGTCATAAGTTCCGGAATATATAATAATGTCTATTATGGTCTTTTTGCTGCGTCAGTAACATCAGTTATACTTATGTATTGTTTTAATAATCTGGTAAAAGAACAAGACGTGGCAGGCGGCTTAAAAGATTTAAAAAATTGGCAGTATGTGGCACTGCTTTCTGTATTGATGATTTTTACGGCAGGATTTATAGGAACTTATACAGTTATAAGGTATCTGACATATTCAAGTCCTAATTTTGATTTTGGCATATTTTCTCAGATGTTTTATTATATGAAACATACATTTACAATGAAAACAACATGTGAAAGAGATATGCTGATGTCACATATGAAAGTTCACATATCTCCGGCGTGGTTTCTTATACTTCCATTTTATGCAATATTTGAAAGCCCTGTTACAATTCAGGTTATGCAGGCTGTAATACTCGCCATCCCTGTTATACTGCTTGCAAAAATATGTTCAAATCATAATTTTTCAAAAAAAGTGACGATACTTATATGTGCAGCATACTTGTTTTTTCCTGTTATAAGCTCAGGCTGTGGTTATGATGCACACGAAAATATGTTTCTGCCGCTTGCATTATTTATGCTTATACTTGCCTATGAGACAGATAAAACATGGCTTCTTGTCTTATCAGTCATTTTTACGCTTGGAATAAAAGAGGACGCGGCAGTGTATGTCATATTTGTTTCATTATATATGATATTAGCGGACAAAAAATATAAAAAGGGAATTGTAACATTTATCGCAGCGGCACTATATTTTATTTTGGCAGTTACATGGCTTAACCAATATGGTGATGGGACGCTCACATTCAGATATAATAATGTGATACCGGCAGGCGACGGCAATGTATTTGGAATGATAAGAACATTTATTACAAATCCAGCATACATGATAACACAGATTATGAGTAAAGATAATATAGAATTCATAATATCAGTTGCAGGTGCACTTGCATTTGTGCCGTTTGCGGTAAAAAAATGGCATACACTCATACTGTTTGGACCATTTATATTGTTTAATCTTCTGCCTGATTATGCTTATGCACATAATATAGGATTCCAGTATGTATTTGGAAGCGGATGTATGCTTATATATGCGGCAATCTGCAATATGAATGAATGTGAAGATGCCGTAAAAATAAAAAAGGCATCAGTTATGGCTGTATTTTCAGTTATATTTTTTGCATCGCTTTCATGGAGTAAGATTAATGTTGCAGGCAGAATTGATTCATCTGAAAAGAGAGAGACATACAATATAATAAATGAGGCTCTTGATATGATACCTGATGATGCAAGTGTTGCTGCAAGCACATTTCTTGTGCCACATCTTTCAGAAAGAAAATATCTGTATGAGGTTTATTATACTGACAAAGAGACCGGCTATGTGGCAATAGATTTGCGGGGAATCGGGTCTTCGACTATTTATGCGGATGGAATAGATGTATCACAGCTTGACAGCAAAAGCAGAAAGTATATTATGAGTGACGAGTATGAAACTTTATATTATAAAGAATCGTGCATAATAATTCTTAAACATAAATAAAGCGATTGTCATATTATATAAATTTCTGTATAATAACAAATGAATTCATAGCCCCGCAATGTAAGGGACAGATAGGAGCTGAATATGAGAAATTGGGAAAAATATATTAGAAAAGTTGAACCATATGTTCCGGGTGAGCAGCCTAAGGATGTGAATGTAGTAAAGCTTAATACAAACGAGAATCCTTATCCGCCTACACCTAAGGCACTTGAAGCTGTTGCAGCATTTGATATTGACAGATTAAGATTATATCCTGACCCTGAAGCATCGGTTCTTATAGAAGCAATATCAAATAGATACAATATAAACAAAAATCAGATATTTGTCGGAGTTGGTTCTGATGATGTTATATCTATGTGCTTTATGACATTTTTTAATTCTGACAAGCCGGTATTATTTCCGGATATTTCATATTCTTTTTATTCAGTGTGGGCAGATGTTCATAAAGTAAAATATGAGACAGTTGCACTTGATGAGAATTTTAATATTATTCCAGAGACTTTTTATAAAGAAAACGGAGGAATAATATTCCCTAATCCTAATGCACCTACGGCTTTATATATGGAACTCGATAAAGTTGAAGATATAATACGCCATAATCAGGATAGTGTAGTTATTATTGATGAGGCATATATTGATTTTGGTGGAAAGTCAGCTATAGATTTTGTTAATAAATATGACAATGTAATTGTTGTGCAGACATATTCAAAGTCACGTTCGATGGCCGGTGTGAGAATAGGATTTGCATTCGGAAGCCCTGAACTTATAAAAGCATTAAATGATGTCAAATTTTCATTTAACTCATATACAATGAATGCATATTCACTTATATGCGGTGTTGCTGCAATGGAAGATGAAGATTACTTTAATGCAGGTGTAAACAAAATCATTAATACAAGAGAATCAGCAAAAAGTAAGCTTAAAGAGCTTGGATTTTCATTTCCTGATTCAAAGGCGAACTTCATATTTGCAAAACATGAGAGTGTGCCGGCAAAAGTGATTTTTGATAAATTAAAGCAGCGTGGAATTTATGTAAGATATTTCAATAAAGAAAAGATTGACAATTATTTAAGAATATCAATCGGCACAGATGAGCAGATGGAAAAATTATATGCTGCATTAAAAGAAATTATAAAAGAGGAAAGGTAAATATGCCTGTTTCATTTGAAAACAGAAATTTTCAGAAAGAACTTGATAAAAAGCTTGAACTCATAAAAAAAGAAGAGAAAGTCCCGACACTTCTTTTACACAGCTGTTGTGCACCGTGCAGCAGTTATGTAATAGAATATCTTTCTGATTATTTTAATATTACTGTTTTTTATTATAATCCGAATATTTCACAGGATGAGGAATATCGCAAAAGAGTGCATGAACAGCAGCGTTTTATAAAAGAATTTCCGGCAAAATATCCTGTTTCGTTTATAGAGGGTGATTATGAACCACAGAAGTTCTTTGAAAATGTACGAGGCTATGAAAAATGCCGTGAAGGTGGCGAACGATGTTTTATATGTTACCGCATGCGTCTTGAAAAGACAGCACAGCTTGCAAAACAAATGAATTTTGACTATTTTACAACGACGCTTACAATCAGTCCGTTGAAGAAAAGTGTAAAGCTTAATGAGATTGGATATGAACTTGGCAATACATATGGAGTAGAATACCTTTTGTCCGATTTTAAGAAGAAGGAAGGCTACAAACGCTCAATAGAATTATCAAAGGAGTATTCACTTTACAGACAGAATTATTGCGGATGCGTATTCTCAAAAACTGAGAATGAAAACAGTTGCAAAGAAAAAACAAGTGATATATAATTAATATAATAAAGTAATGAAAAACAAGGAGGACAAATCCTCTGCTCCTGTAAGGACAGTCGCATTTTTACTCCGTAAAAACAAGGAGGATTATTATGGCTAAGAAAAGTAAATTCGCAAAAGCAGTTGTGGCACTTGGTGCAATCGGTGTCGCATCAAAGATTGCTTATGATAAGTATAAAAATGTAAAAGCTGATTTTGTTAAGGAAGAGACAGCAAGTGCTGAAGATGATGTTAAAAAGTATAATGCCATTTTTGAAAAGAAGGTTGTCGAAGTAGAAGATGAGGAGTTCATGGGCTGTGAAGTTAAGGCAGTCGGTTCAAAGGCAGTTATCGACCTTGGACTTGCAGTATTTGAAAGGGATGTATATATTAATTTTTCAAGCAATGCAAGTACAGTTACAATTATTCTTCCGGAAGGTGTTAATGTAACGTGCGACGTTGAGAAGAAGCTAAGCGGCGTACGCAATCTTGTTGAGAACAGTGACGAAGATGGTGTGCATACAGTATATATAATCGGTAAAGCAGTATGCAGTAATGTTGAAATTATTCCTGTTAATTTCTATATCGATGATGACGACTTTGAAGATATTGATGATTCAGAAGATGATTTTGAAGATGAATCTTCTGATGAGGCAGAAAATAAAGAAGATGTTCCTGCACAGGATTCAGATGAGGAAGCTGAGCAGGAAGATGAACTTGAGATTAAAGAAGTTAAAGAGGATTAAAGGCATAACGGGATTTTATGGTAAAATACAAAGATAAAATAATTGCGTATTTTGACAGTTGTCCTGACGGTGTTGTGGCTGCTAATGAACTCTATGAAAAGGAATTTTCTAAGATGTCAGAGGCAGCCTTTTTTAAGGCGTTGGAGAGACTGGCAAAATCAGGAATAATACAGCGTGTTGCAAAAGGCATGTATATGAAAAGTGCCTCATCGAAAGGTGATGACGTGCTGAACCATTTTTTTGGTGAAAATAATGATAACGGAGTGTATATCGGGACACGGCTTTATAATAAATACGGTATTTCAGATGTAACATCAGATGAAATATGGCTATATTCTAACTCTATCAAAAACGAAACTTGTAATATAGATAATATTCATGTGAAAAAAGCAGATATTGAACTTGATTATGAGAACGCCCGTGTTATTGAGGCACTTGAGATTCTTCAGAATTATTATAATATAGAGAATCTTGATAAATATAAATTTGCCCGGTTTGCGAGACAGTTTGCAATCGGATACAATGACGAAAGAACAGTTTATGTTCTTGAACATATGAAATATAAGAAAAGCACGATTGCATTTATGAAAAAAATACTTGATATGTATAAAGTGGAAAATTCACTTCAGAAATATTTAAGTTATGCATCAAGATATAAGGTTCCTCCGGTGCAAAGAATTGCAAAACATTAAAGATATTTATAAATATTTATAAATATTTTTATTTTCTATTTACAACTTAATAAGATAATAATATAATGATTTAGAAATTTAAAAAAGCAGAGTAGAATTGTGTGCGTTAAGTGCCTGGTGAACAGGGAGTTGTCATCAGGACGAAAAGGTTTCTTGCGGTACATGATTCGCATCCCGCTGTTACATATCATGGTCATTTATTTTTATACCTCTTATGTAGAGCGAAACTACTGCAAAGGAGGTATATTTTTTATGCAAAAATTTTTTGGAATTTTTGTGGATTCTGCAAAAGAATTCAAAAATCTGAAGTCAGTCATAATGGCTGCACTTCTTGTGGCACTTCACACTGTATTTGCAATGTTTTTGTCAATACAGGTAACTGATTCATTACGTATTTCAGTATCATTTATCGCAAATGTGGCTGCAGGCTGTCTTTTTGGACCTGTTATGGGTTTTGTCTGCGGTGGAATTGGTGATATAATCCAGTTTATATTAAAACCTACGGGACCATATTTCCCGGGCTGGACGCTGAGTGCGGCACTTGCCGGATTTATTTATGGAGTCTTTTTATATAAGAAATTTCCACAGAAAGCAAAAAAAGCAACAGATGACACAGGAAATTTTAGTCAGCTCGAAAAGCTTTATATGACAGCAAAGATTGTTATCAGTGTCTGTGTATTTGTATTTCTTATGGCAGCACCATATGTTACAGTAAGAGATAAGTCATCAAAGGAGATTATTGTAACAGGAAGTGCATTTGATATTGTAAAACATGGATTTACAGGTCCCGGACGAAATAGTGCACTTGTTGGAATTATTCTTATAGCGGTTTCAGTGGCTATGGTAGTATTTGCTGTATTTAAAATTAATGCTGTAGCTCTTATGGTAACTGTATTTGGCTGCTTTGCATCAGCATTGGCAATCTATACTGATAAAAAAACGACAACGGCAGGCTGGGGATTTTATGTGGCTGTAATCCTGATTATAATTTATATGGGAATATGTATTAAAAATATGGCAGATAAACATGCACTTGATCTTGGATTTCTTGCCCGTGTAACGCTGGTGCTTACATTTGATACTATGCTTGTGAACGTTTTGATTGGAACATACTGGGTATCTGTTATGTATGGAAAAGGTTTTGCATTTTATTTTACAACTCGATTTATAAAAAACATAATCCAGTTGCCAATTAATATAATATTGACGTATTATGTACTTGGATTTATAAAGACAATCAATGACAGATTGAGATAAGGATGGTAAAAGTTATGAAAAAGATTATGATTGCTTCTGATATACACGGTTCTGCATATTATTGTGAAAAAATGCTTGAATGTTACAAAAATGAGAAAGCAGATATGCTTGTTCTTTTAGGGGACATTCTCTATCATGGACCGAGAAATGACCTGCCGGAAGATTATGCACCTAAAAAAGTAATCGCAATGCTTAATCCGCTCAAAAATGAAATTATCTGTGTAAGAGGCAACTGTGATACAGAGGTTGACCAGATGGTTCTTGATTTTAATGTGCTTTGTGAACAGACTCATATTTATGTCAACGACAGACATCTTGTTCTTGCACACGGACACAAGCTTGACGAGAAAAATATTCCGGCATTAAGAGACGGTGATTATCTTGTATGCGGTCATACACATATTCCTGCATGGGAAAAGAGAGGTACATATACATATGTTAATCCGGGTTCTGTATCAATTCCAAAGGAGAACAGTGAACACGGATATATAATTTTGTCAGATAAGTTCTATTGGAAAAATCTTGACGGAGAAGTTTATAAGACAGAAGAATAAAATCATAATCGTTTTATTATAATATTTTATATATATTTAATTGATTTTAATTGGGCATATGGTACAGTATTTAACATAAGAAAAATTTATAGAAAGGCTGTGCAATTTGCATAATTAGGGTTATGGATAAGTTTAAGAATAAGATGATGAGATTTATGCAGGGAAGATATGGTTCAGATCAGCTTGCCAGACTGACGATGTATATTTCATTTGCATGTCTTATTGTTACAATTTTCTGGCACAATACATTTATATATTTTTTGGCACTCGTATTGCTTATATATACATATTTCAGAATGTTATCACGTAACATTTCAAGAAGATATAATGAGAATCAGATATATCTGAAGTACAGATATAAGGTGATAGCTAAGTTTAACGGATTCAAGGCAAGGATGCGTGACAGAAAGACACACAGGGTATTTAAGTGTCCGGGCTGCTCACAGAAAATCAGAGTTCCGAGAGGCAAAGGCAGGATTAGTATCAAGTGTCCTAAGTGCAGAATTGAATTTATAAAAAGAACATAAAAAAATGCCGGTTGAACATCAAAGTTCTTCCGGCATTTTCCAGTTGTCAGCCTGTTTTTCATATTCGCTGGCATTATTGTTATATGTATCGGCAAGTACATCATCGCCATGTGCAACAGCTTCTGAGGCAAGAGTGGTGTAGCATTGTGCAAGCCTTCTTAATGGAATGTCACCGCTTGTTCTTATGTCAAGAACGCTCTCTGTTTCACTGCTGGCATTGATATACCATAAGACAGCCTCAGATATGTCGTTTTTATTGAAAAAATAATCGCCAATTTCCAGACAGATTTCAGAACATGGTGATACAGCAACATTTTTAAGTGCAATCTTAAAAAAATCATCACTAAGATTTTTAAGACGGTACATTCTGGCAAGGACGCATGATATTGCTTCAAGACAGTCATTGTCTGTATATTCGTATATGAGTCGTCTGGTAAATATATCATAAAATTCTTCAAAGTCATCATCGCTTCCTGATATGAGCAATTCCTTGCAAAACATTCTAAGAACATAATTTTCAAGATGTGTTCCATTATCAATTGATTTTTTGAATATTGAAAAATCTCTTTTTGAATGAGATGACTGCGGCATATGCAGAATTTCAATGTCACTGTCAAATATCACGGGCTGCAGGCGCACTGTTTCGTGTATCGGTGAAATCCATGTAAATGTGCGAAGACGTTTATACAATTTTGGACGCAGTTCTTTTTTGGAATTATAGACTGTATTGTGTGAACAGTTGACATATTTCATCTGTACGATATCAATCTCCGGCAGTAGAACTGACTTTAACCGCATAAATAAATTACGGTTGTAATCATCAAGAACTTCGTCGGCATCAGCAGAGAAAATGTAATCGCATGATGCTTTTGAAAATGCAAAATTTCTTGCTTCGGAAAAATCACCTGTCCATTCAAAATCATATATTTTATCGGTGTATCCGGCAGCAATATTTTTTGTGTTATCCGTTGAGCCGGTATCAACAATTATTATTTCATCAAAAAGTCCGCTGTATGAGTCAAGACAGCGTTTAAGAACGGATTCTTCATTTTTGGCTATCATACACATAGATATAGATATCATAGAAACTCCTTATTAATCAAAAATGTATCTGATATGATTATTTTGCATACGAAAAAGATTAAAGTCAATACTTTTCTTGATTTAAGTCTGCGTTGAAAGTATAATAATATAAAGGTAAAAATTATGGAAGAATATATTGAAAATGAACGCTTCAATGCGGCAAAAGAAAAGATTATAGGTAAAAAGCATAATGATAAAGGAATCGGAACTCTTTCAGAAAAGACTGTTCACGGTGTGTTGAAACATTTTTTTGAACCCGATGAGGATTGCCATGAAGTGGCACTTAACGGTTATTTTGCTGATATATACAATGACAGCGGTGTTATAGAGATTCAGACAAGACAACTTAACAAGCTAAGAGAAAAGCTTGCGGTATTTCTTAATTATTATCCTGTCACAGTCGTTTATCCGATGCCGGCTAACAAATGGCTTTCGTGGATAAATCCTGAGACGGGGGAGACCGGAGGACGAAGAAAGTCGCCGAGACATTTTACAATATATGATTCTTTTTTTGAACTTTACAAGATAAAATCATACCTGAAAAACCCTAATCTGACGATAAAGCTTGTTCTTATGGATGTTGAGGAATATAAGCTTCTCAATGGCTGGGATAATTCAAAGAAAAAAGGGGCATGGCGATATGACAGAATTCCTGTTGGAATCCGGGAGATTGTTGTGCTTGAACAGCCTGAGGATTATATGCAGTTTGTTCCATATGAACTGGAAGATGGATTTACATCAAAAGATTTTGCAAGGGTGTGCAGAATAAATAAAAGTACGGCAGGTCTTGCACTTAATATCCTTAATTATATGGGAATGGTAAAAAGAACAGGGAAACAGGGAAATTCATATATTTATAAAGTTGACTAAAAGGAGGATGTTTGAGATGAAGAAAAATGAAGATGGAATAGGAACTTTTTTTAGGAAGATGCAGGGGAGCTATATTGTTATGGCTGTCGCATACGTTGTATTCGGGCTCAGTCTGCTTATTAAGCCTGAGTTATCAACAACTGTTATATGTTATGCAATCGGTGCGGTATGTGTCATTTATGCAGTTGCAAATCTTATCAAATATTTTACAGGCAGCATGAACCGAATGTATATTGAGCCAGATTTTGTTCTTTCGGTTATCATATGTGTATTCGGTATTGTGACAATTGTAAGACCATCAGTAATTATATCAATACTGCCATTTATAGTGGGCATTGTACTTGTGTTCAGCGGGCTTATCAAAGTTCAGGACGGAATTAATCTTAAAAGATTTAATTATGACAGATGGTTTCTTGTATTGGGATTTGCTGTTATATCTGTTATTTTAGGCATTGTCGTACTTCTTAATCCATTTGGAACAGGTCTTCTTTTTACAAGAATTGTCGGACTTTTCTTTACAGTTGACGGTGTACTCAGTATTTCAAGCATTGTCATGCTTAGAAAAAACGGCAAATTTTATTAAAAGTTATTCAGTTGAAAAGGAATTGATATGTATGTTATAAAGGGCAGTGCTCTGCGTATTTCAGTAAGAAATCTTGTGGAGTTTTTATGCCGCGGCGGTGATATAGATGCGGGAAGCGGTTTGGGAACAGATGTTACAGCGATGCAGGAAGGAGCAAGAATCCACAGACTTATCCAGCACAGGATGGGAGCAAAATATCACGCAGAAGTACCTTTAAAGTATAAATGTGATTATGATGAATACAGTATAAGCATTGAGGGCAGGGCTGATGGTATAATCTGTGATATGGATGAAGATGAGGATGGGAATAAGACACCTGTATCTGATGTTATCATAGATGAAATTAAAACAATGCAGACAGATGTGTCAAAGATGAAAGAGGCTGTATATGTCCATAAGGCACAGGCAATGTGCTATGCATACATATATGCCACACAGCATAATCTTGAGAAAATTACAGTCCAAATGACATATTGCAATTCGGAAATGGAAGAAATAAAAAGATTTGCAGAAGATTTTTCATATGATGAGATAAATAAGTGGTATGAAAATCTGATGAAACAATTTAAAAAGTGGACGGATTTTATATTTGAACAGAGACAATTAAGACAGGAATCGATAGGAAATCTGGAGTTCCCTTTTGAATATAGAGAGGGACAAAGAGAACTTGTGGTCAGTGTATACAAGACGATAAACCGTGGAAAGACTTTGTATATACAGGCACCGACAGGGGTCGGGAAAACAATTGCAACAATATTTCCGGCTGTTGCCGCCATGGGACAGAACAAGGCTGATAAAATATTTTATCTTACATCAAAAACGATAACACGCACAGTTGCAGAAAATACATATGTATTGTTAAGAGAAAATGGACTGCATTTCAGGACAGTTACGCTTACAGCAAGAGATAAGATATGTATGGCAGAAAAAAGAGAATGTAATCCGGTAAACTGTGAGTATGCCAAAGGTCATTTTGACCGTGTAAATGATGCGATTTTTGATGCGATATCCAATAATGAAGTTATAGACAGGACATGCATAGAAAAATATGCATTAAAACACAGAGTGTGTCCGTTTGAGATGAGCCTTGATATTTCATACTGGTGTGACGGCATAATCTGTGATTACAATTATGTATTTGACCCGAATGTTGCACTGAAAAGGTATTTTGGTGAAAAAGTAAAAGGCGATTATATATTTCTTGTTGATGAAGCACATAATCTAGTTGACAGAGCCAGGGAAATGTATAGTGCATCAATAGTAAAAGAAGATTTTCTTGAGATAAAAAAACTGCTTAAGACAACGGATGCAGGGTATATAGATAAAAGACTTGTGTCATGGCTTGATAAATGTAATAAAAGTCTTCTTGAAATGAAAAGAGAGTGTGATGATTACAGGGTTTTTGGTGATATAACTTCACTTAAAAGACTGCCGGAATATCTTGAATATCTTTCAATGGGAATATCATCATTTCTCGATAAAAATAAGAAGTTTGAAAAAAAGGATGAACTTCTCGAATTCTTTTTTAAGATAAAACATTTTCTTGCGATGTATGACTGTGCAGATGAAAAATATGTAATATATTGCGAGCATGATGATGAAGGGAATTTTGTGCTGCGTCTGTATTGTGTTGACCCGTCCGGAAATATATCAGACAGGATTTCCATGGGATGCAGTACAATATTTTTTTCGGCAACGCTTCTACCTGTCAATTATTACAAAGAAATGCTGTCAGGAGAGATTGATGATTATGCTGTATATGCACATTCGCCTTTCAAAGCTGAGAAAAAATGTATAGTTGCTTCAAAAGATGTGAGCAGCCGTTATACAAGACGCAATGATAATGAATACGAAAAAATCTGCCGTTATATATATGAGACTGTCAATGCAAAAAAAGGTAATTATATGGTATTTTTCCCATCATATGGATATATGGAAAATGTAAAGAATATGTTTATGGAAAATTACAGCTGCCGTCCGGCAGAAACAGCTTTTACAGCCGGAGAAGACATCTGTGGGAATAAGGATTATATAAATATATATATTGCGACACAGAGAAACGGAATGAATGAAGAAGACAGGGAACAGTTTTTAAAACTTTTTGAAGAAGAAAAATTTGATGGGTCTCTTATTGGAATGTGTGTTACAGGAGGTATATTTTCTGAGGGGATTGATTTAAAGAACGACAGTCTTATAGGTGCTGTAATTGTCGGAACAGGGCTTCCTATGATATGCAGGGAGAGAAATATTTTAAGAGATTATTTTGATGCAAATGAAAAAGACGGATATTCATATGCCTATGTTTATCCGGGAATGAACAAGGTACTGCAGGCAGCAGGCCGTGTTATAAGAACAGATGAGGACAGGGGAGTGATAGAACTGCTTGATGACAGGTTTCTTCGTCCTGAATATCAGAAAATGTACCCGAGGGAATGGGAAAATGTTATTTCGGTAAGAAGAGAAAATGTCAGAAAACAGCTTGATATTTTTTGGAAAAACTAAAAAATATAAATATTTATATAAATTTAATAGTGCATTATGATGCATTGTAATGTATAATCATAAGTAAGATATACGGTGAAAGGGATGGTAACTGTATGGATGATAAGTTTAGAGAAAAAGTTAAAAGAGCCATAGAAGACGGCACTTACAAACAGGAACTTGAAAAGATGAACTTTGACAGATTCCAGTCAATAGAGATTCAGAAAGGAATACAGTCCCATGTTGATGTTTTAAAATATGCTTCGCCTGAATTTGATGCGGCACAGATGAAGTCTATAAGACTTGCACTTGAGGATGGAATGGATGTTGAGGCATTCGCAAAGCCTGAATATGATTATATCCAGATGGAAGAGATTAAGAGTGCAATAAAAGACGGAATGGATGTCGCACAGTTATGTAATCCGCTGTTTGATTTTTCAGTTATGCGTGAAATAAGAATGGCAGGAGATTATCAGAAGCGTATATTAAAATTTGCTGATGAAGGCTGTGACAGCGGGGTGCTGAAGCAGATAAGGCTTGCAGCACAAGCGGATGTCAATATTGATTTTTATGTTCAGGAAGGATATGACGAATATCAGCTTAATGAGATAAGGCTTGGCCTTATGCACTGTGTTGATGTTAATAAGTATCTGTATCATGAATATAACGGGGAACAGATGAAGCAGATAAGGCTTGGCCTTGAACAAAAAGTGGATGTTTCAAAATACTCGATGACGGGATTTTCATCGACACAGATGGAACAGATAAGGCTGGCATTAAAAGACGGACTTGATGTTGAGGAATACGGTGACCCATTTGTTGAGGCACTCCAGATAAAAGACTGGCGTGAGGGTAAGGTTCCTGAAGCACCGAGACAGCCGGATGAGAATCAGTCAAAAGAGATTCTTGCTGGACTTGAAAAAGGACTCGATGTAAGCCTGTATGCGGATACAGATTACAGTGCAGAACAGATGAGACAGATAAGGCTTGGTCTTGAGGATAATCTTGATGTCTCACCTATTCTTGATAAGAATTTAAGTGCAGAGCAGATGTGCAAGATAAGACGGAGTTTAAAGTAAAAGGTGGTGGCAGGTATGGATAATACAAGTAAAGATTCACTTGAACAATTAAATAAAGACATCCTGGTATCTATTGCTGATGACTGTATGACTGCATATATCTGCCTTAAAAATCCGGGAACGGAAATCTGTTATGGTTATGAAGATGTTAAAAAAGCACTGGCAGATGCCGGTGTAAAAATGGGAATCAATGATGAACTTATCCACAGAATTTTATCGGAAAAAAGATATAACAGTATGGAAACAGTGGCAGAAGGAAAACATGTTGAAGACGGTGAAGATGCAAGATATCAATTATTTTTTAATACAGATGTCAGTAACAAGCCGGTAATACGTGAAGATGGTTCGGTCGATTATTATAATCTGAGACTTTATGAACTTGTGAGCGAAGGAGACAAGCTTGCAGAATATATACCTCCTACAAAAGGTGTGTTTGGATATGACGTAAGGGGTAAGCTTCTTGTGCCAAAACCGGGCAAACCTAAGACAAAGTTAAGAGGAAAAGGATTTACCGTATCGGAGGATGGCAATACATATTATTCAGCTATTGACGGAAAAGTTGAATACAGGAATACGGACCTTAATGTTATTGGGGTTTTGCAGATAGAAGGTGATGTTGATCTTAATATAGGTAATGTTGATTTTAACGGTGATGTTGAAATAAGCGGCAATGTTATAAGTGGGGTTTCTGTTACTGCAAAAGGAAATGTTACGGTTGGCGGCTTTGTTGAAGGTGCTGTCATAAAAGCGGATAAAGATATTATTTTAAAGAAAGGCTCTAACGGAAAAGGCGTTGCCAAGATAGAGGCAAAAGGCAATGTCACAGCGAGCTTTCTTGAAAATCTGCGTGTTTACTGTGATGGCAATGTATATTCTAATTCGATTCTTAACTGTGAAATATCAGCAAAAGGAAAGGTTATTGTTTCGGGGAGCAAAGGCGTCATATATGGTGGCGATGTAACAGGAATGCTTGGTGTTGAGTCAGCATCAATCGGTAACTCGTCAAATGTTTCTACGATTGTAAGAATAGGTGCTGCAAAGCAGGTACATAAAGATTATCAGGATACGCTTGTGAAGTTAAAAGAAATTACAGCTGAGATAGATACGCTTGAGATTGTTACACATAAGTATGAAAGGCTGCGTGAAGCCGCACCGGAAAGATTTGACAGGGAAAATTATAATAAAATTATACAGTCAAAGATAATAAAAAATTCGCAGAAAGCCAAACTTCAGGAAGAAAATAAGCAGCTTTTTGACCTCATAAAAGAAGCGACAGTTTCGGGAGTAAAAGTTTATAAGACATTATATCCGGGTGTGAGGATTTATGCGGAAAATGTTATATATGATGCCCAGACGGAAAGAAACCATATCCGTCTAAGAAGAGGCGGGGATGCAATGAGAATTATTGAACTGGGCGATGATGAGTAAAGATTAACTGCCGCTTTACGGCAGCAGAATTGGAGTTTATATGATACAGGAAGTGGTTTCAGTAGATTTGCCGGTACATGAAAGGCTTGTTATAAAAAAGAACCGTCTTGAGCCTGAAAATATGACAGGAAAAGAAAAGAGGATTTCTATAGTTACAGGCACTCATGGTGATGAGCTTGACGGGCAGTATATCTGCTATGAGATAATAAAAAAGATACAGATGTATCCGGAAAAACTAAAAGGAATAGTTGATATATATCCGGATGTTAATCCGTTGGGAATTGATATGGGTTCAAGAGGAATTCCGATGTTTGACCTTGATATGAACAGAGTCTTTCCGGGAGATAATAATGGTGCAGTAGCTGAATATACTGCTGCCGGTCTGATTGATGATATTATAGGCAGTGATTTCTGCCTTGATATTCATTCAAGCAATATATTCTTAAAAGAAATGCCACAGCTTAGAATGACAGAGGAAAATAAAGATAAGCTTCTGCCATATGCAAAAAAGCTGAATGCTGATTTTATATGGATATATTCTTCTAAGACAGTTCTTGATGCAACACTTGCATACAGCCTTAATAATATGGGAGTTCCGACACTTGTTGCTGAGATGGGAGTTGGACACAGAATTAATAATGAATACTGTCAGCAGCTTATTGAAGGTATATTTAATCTAATGACAGAGCTTGAAGTATGGGATGATGCACCTGTAAATGTCAGGAATTCTATAGTTTCAACGGAAGGACAGGTGAGTTTCATATCTGCTGCGGGAAGCGGAATATTTGTTTCATCCATTAATTCTATGGGAACGATAGGAATGGGAACACATATAGGAGATATTATAGAACCTATAACTGGAAAAGTAATCCAGCGAATAGAGTCGCCTACTGATGGCATAATATTTTCGTTAAGGGAACACCCGGTTGTTTACAAGGGAGCATTAATTGCCCGTGTATATGGTGGAAGAAAGCAGGAGTAAGATTTGAGAAAAGAAGTTTTATATACATTAAAAGGATTATACAGGGAAGATTTTGAGATAGAAGGATACAGATTCGGGGGCGGAGAGAAATCAGCATGTATAGTGGGTGCAATGCGTGGCAATGAGATGCAGCAGCTCTATATCTGTTCTCTTCTTATTAATGCATTAAAAGAACTTGAGGCACATGGTTCGATTACACATAATCATGAGATTCTTGTGATTCCGTCGGTAAATAAATATTCGATGAATGTAGGAAAAAGATTCTGGGCTATTGACAATATTGATATTAACAGAACATTTCCGGGAGATGCACAGGGCGATACGACAAAACAGATTGCTGCAGCATTGTTTGAGAATGTTAAAGGATACAATTACGGTATTCAGTTTGCAAGCTTTTATATGCCGGGTGATTTTATTCCGCATGTAAGGATGATGGAGACGGGGTATCAGAGTGCAAGTCTTGCAAATCTTTTCGGCTTGCAATATGTTGTTATCAGAAAGCCTAAGCCAATGGATACGGCTACGCTTAATTACAGCTGGCAGATGAACGGAACTAATGCCTTTTCGATATATACCAATGCGACGGACACGATTGATGATAAATCGGCAAGACAGGCAGTATCGTCTGTTCTTAGATTCCTTACAAGAATGGGAATTTTAAAATATAATAATCACAGCGGCTATATAGCAAGCGTGATTAACGAGCATGAGCTTCTTGCTGTAAAGACTTATGACGGTGGTTTTTACAGGAGACTGAAATCACCGGGGGATCCGGTATTCCACGGAGATATAATAGGTGAAGTAATAGATCCGTTTGAGGGTTTTGTGAAGTCGCAGATTGTATCACAGACAGACGGAATTGTATTTTTTGCACATACAGCACCTACAGTTATGGGAAATCAGGTAGTATACAAAATTATACGAAGAATGCATGAATAAAATCTGATATTTCTAACTAATGGTGGGATTGTTAAATACAAATAAATGTGTTAATATAAATTTTATTATTGTATCGGTTATCCGGCAATAAATATTCTAATCATACAAAGGTTAGCAGGAGGATTATGATGAGCGGCGTTAAGAGAGTTTTTGTTGAAAAGAAGAAACCGTATGCTGTTAAAGCAAAGGAACTTTATGATGAGATAACAGATTATCTCGGTATTAAGACTGTTACCGGTGTAAGAGTTCTTATAAGATATGACATTGAAAATCTGTCAGATGACACTTATAAGAAAGCACTTACAACTGTATTTTCAGAACCACCGGTAGATGATGTGTATGAGATGCAGTTTGAATCAGGCAGTGATGATTATGTATTCTCGGTTGAGTACCTTCCTGGACAGTTTGACCAGAGAGCGGATTCAGCAGAACAGTGTGTAAAGTTTTTTAATGAAAATGAAATACCGGTCATTAAGACAGCTACAACTTATGTAATCAGTGGAACATTGACAGATGAGCAGAAAGAAAAGATTAAAGAACTCTGCATTAACCCTGTTGATTCAAGAGAAGCTGACAGCAAGATACCTGATACACTCGTTACAGAATTCAAGGTTCCTGCTGATGTAATTATTTTTGACGGATTTAAAGATATGGCAGAGGCAGATTTGAAGGAGTTATATGATTCACTTGGCCTTGCCATGACATTTAAAGATTTCATCTTTATACAGGAATATTTTAAGAACGAAGAAAAAAGAGACCCTTCTATGACGGAGATAAGAGTGCTTGATACATATTGGTCAGACCACTGCCGTCATACAACATTTGCGACAGAACTTAAAGATGTTAAGTTCAAAGATGGTTTTTACAGAAAGCCTATGGAAGATACATATAAGAAGTATCTTTCTGACAGAGCAGAGATTTATAAGGGAAGAAAAGATAAATTTGTATGCCTTATGGATCTTGCCCTTATGGCAATGAAGAAGTTAAAGGCAGAAGGCAAGCTTAACGACCAGGAAGAATCAGATGAAATTAATGCATGCAGTATAGTAGTTCCTGTAACTATAGATGGCAAGGAAGAAGAGTGGCTTGTTAATTTCAAGAATGAAACACATAATCATCCTACAGAAATTGAACCATTTGGTGGTGCTGCAACATGTCTTGGCGGTGCTATAAGAGATCCATTGTCAGGACGTACATATGTATATCAGGCAATGCGTGTAACAGGTGCAGCAGATCCTACAAAGCCTATGTCAGAGACACTTCACGGCAAGCTTCCTCAGAAAAAGCTTGTAACAGGTGCAGCACATGGTTACAGTTCATATGGTAACCAGATTGGTCTTGCAACAGGTTATGTAAAAGAGATTTATCATCCTGACTATGTAGCTAAGAGAATGGAAATCGGTGCAGTTATTGCGGCAGCTCCAAGAAGTGCCGTAAAGAGAGAAAATTCAGATCCGGGTGATATTATAATTCTTCTCGGTGGACGTACAGGACGTGACGGCTGTGGCGGTGCTACAGGTTCATCTAAAGTTCATACAGAAAAGTCTATTGAAACATGTGGAGCAGAGGTACAGAAAGGTAATGCACCTACAGAGCGTAAGATGCAGAGACTTTTCAGAAGACCTGAAGTTACAAAGCTTATTAAGAAATGTAACGATTTTGGTGCAGGCGGCGTTTCGGTTGCAATCGGAGAGCTTGCTGCCGGACTCAGAGTTTCACTTGATAAGGTTCCTAAAAAGTATGAAGGTCTTGATGGAACAGAGCTTGCCATTTCTGAATCACAGGAAAGAATGGCTGTTGTAATTGACCCTAAGGATGTTAGAGCATTTCTTAATTATGCGGCAGAAGAAAACCTTGAGGCAGTTGAAGTTGCAACTGTAACAGAAGAGCCAAGACTTGTACTTGAGTGGAGAGGCAAAGAGATAGTTAATATTTCAAGAGCTTTCCTTGATACAAACGGTGCTCATCAGGAGACATCTGTTCTTGTTGATATTCCTTCAAAAGAAGATTCATATCTTAAGTCTTCAAAGATAGAAGATGTAAGAGGCAAGTGGTTAAAAGTTCTTTCTGACCTTAACGAGTGTTCACAGAAAGGTCTTGTTGAAAGATTTGATGGTTCAATCGGAGCCGGTTCTGTATACATGCCATTTGGCGGCAAGTATCAGCTTACTGAGACACAGGCAATGGTAGCAAAGCTTCCTGTACTTAAAGGAAAGTGCGATACAGTTACAATGATGTCTTATGGATTTGACCCTTATCTTTCTAAGTGGAGTCCATATCACGGTGCTATATATGCAGTTACAGATTCAGTAGCAAAGATTGTTGCTGCTGGTGGCGATTTTAATAAGATTAGATTTACTTTCCAGGAATATTTCAGAAGAATGACAGAAGACCCATCACGTTGGAGTCAGCCATTTGCAGCACTTCTCGGTGCTTATGAGGCACAGCTTGGATTTGGACTTCCATCAATCGGCGGTAAAGATAGTATGTCAGGTACATTTGAAGAGATAGATGTTCCGCCAACACTTTGTTCATTTGCTATAGATGTGGCAAAAGAAGGCGACATTATCACACCTGAATTAAAGACTCCGGGAAATGTTCTTGTTAAGTTTGATATAGAACATGATGAATATGATATTCCTGTATTTGAACAGGTTAAGGCACTCTACAACAGTATCCATGAACTTACTGAAAATGGTACAATCGTATCTGCTTATGTATGTGATGCAAATGGTTTTGTTCCTGCACTCTGCAAGATGGCATTCGGTAACAAGCTTGGATTTGCATTAAACAGTGATTTGAAAGAAGAATCATTATTTGCACCTGCATATGGATGTATAGTTGCCGAGGTTGCAAAGGATAAGCTTGATAATATAAAGACAGCATATACAAAGCTTGGTGAAGTAAAAGAAAAAGCTGCATTTACATATAAAGAAGTTTCAATCAATGTAGAAGAGGCATTAAGTGTATGGGAAGATAAGCTTGAAAAGGTATTCCCTACAAAGGCTTCAAAGGAGACAACTTCTATTGAGACAAAGCTTTTTAATGCTGAAAATGTTCATGTATGCAAGAATAAGGTTGCAAAGCCTACAGTATTTATTCCGGTATTCCCGGGTACAAACTGTGAGTATGACAGCACAAAGGCATTTGAAAGAGCTGGAGCAGATGTTATTGTAAAGGTATTTAAAAACCTTGATGCGGCAGGTATCAGAGAGTCTGTTGATGAGTTTGAGAAAGCAATCGCACAGTCACAGATTATTATGTTCCCTGGTGGATTCTCAGCAGGTGATGAGCCTGATGGTTCAGCTAAGTTCTTTGCCACTGCATTCAGAAATGCAAAGATGAAAGAAGCAGTTGAGAAACTTCTCAATGAGCGTGACGGTCTTGCACTTGGTATCTGTAACGGTTTCCAGGCACTTATCAAGCTTGGACTTGTTCCAAACGGGGCAATTACAGGTCAGAATGAGCAGTCACCTACACTTACATTTAATACAATCAACCGTCATATATCTAAGATGGTATATACAAAGGTTGTAAGTAATTTAAGCCCATGGCTTGCAGGTGCTGAGCTTGGCGGTGTTTATTGCAATCCTGCTTCACACGGTGAAGGAAGATTTGTTGCACCTAAGGAATGGCTTGACAAATTATTTGCAAACGGACAGGTTGCAACACAGTATTGTGACATCAACGGCAATATTTCAATGGATGAGGAGTGGAATGTCAATGGTTCATATATGGCTATTGAAGGTATCACAAGTCCTGACGGAAGATGTTTAGGTAAGATGGCACATTCAGAAAGACGCGGTGATGGCGTTGCAATTAACATTTATGGTGAGCAGGATTTGAGAATATTTGAATCAGGCGTAGCATATTTTAAGTAAGATTATTATCCCTGAAAATCTGGTATAATATGCCTGGTTTTCAGGGATTTTGCTTCGCAAAGGAAGGAAGATTTATGAAGGTTTTAAGAGGATTTGTTCTGTGCTTATATTGTCTGATGCTTGCAATTACAGGTGTGTCGTTTCTTATGGGGAGTACATGTAAGGCAGCAATATCGGATATAGTTGTATACAAAAGTGAGGATAAGATAACAGATGCGATTGCGTCAGTATATCCTAATCTCAAAGGCGATGAGCTTGATAAAGTGTTTGATTATCTTGAAAATGACAAAGATTTAAGAAAAATAGCTGATATGTATGTTGATGCTGCAATAAAGGTTGCATCATCCAATAAAAATAAGGATAAGACTCTTGAGGAAATGCTTAGTGAAACGCAGACATCAGAGATGAATAATGCAGTCTCTTCATTTACGGATAATCTTGTAAGTAAGGTTTTTGGTAATATAAGCGGCATTGCAGCCACATTATATAACGCTGTAAAACAGTCTGTTTCATTGAAAGTTACAGAAGCAGTGTCGTATTATACGGCTGGAGTTGTGGATGGAATGAGCACAAAGCAGCGTATGATTATTAAAATATATGCAATGTTTACGTCTGTTGCAGCTCATGTGATATGTATAATCCTTACAGTTATTAACGCACTTTTGATATTTGCGGCATACAAAGAAAAAGCAGGAGTTATAAGAGGTCTGGGACTTGGAACGACAGCAGGAGGCCTTGTATTATTTATTCTGTCTAAAATGTTTGTAAATGTCGGAATGAGGCTCAGTAACAGGATGGTGGGAAGAACAGTTGATTTTTCAATGAATGGCTGGTATCTGTTCAGTGGCATCTGTGTGGCAGCCGGTGTTGTTATGATTGTTGTGGCACAGGTTATAAAGAAAAATAATAATTAAAAATTACAGGTAGGAGGAAATTAATATGACAGAAGTTGTATTGGGAAGCACAGAAATTAAGGTTAATAAAAACGGTTTCGGGGCATTGCCGATTCAGAGAATAAGCCATGAAGATGCCGGAGAACTTCTTAAAATGGCATATAATGCGGGAATTAATTTTTTTGATACGGCAAGATTTTATACTGACAGTGAAACCAAAATCGGAGAAGCACTTGGAGATGTGCGTGAAAATATTTATATTGCAACAAAGACAGCAGCACAGAATTCTGATGATTTCTGGAAAGATTTAAATACAAGTCTTAATAATTTAAAAACGGATTATATTGATATTTATCAGTTCCACAATCCGTCATTTTGTCCTAAGCCGGGAGACGGAACAGGACTTTATGAGGCTATGCTTGAAGCAAAGGCACAGGGGAAAATCCGACATATAGGAATTACAAACCACAGGCTTAATGTTGCAAATGAAGCTATAGAATCAGGCTTATATGAGACATTGCAATTTCCGTTTAATTATCTTGCAACAGAAAAAGAACATGAGCTGGTAGAAGTCTGTCGCAGTAAAAATATGGGATTTATTGCTATGAAAGCACTTTCGGGAGGGCTTATAACCAATTCAAAAGCGGCATACGCATATCAGGCAGAATATGATAATGTTCTTCCTATATGGGGTGTACAGAGAAAGTCAGAACTTGAGGAATTTATAAGTTATATAGATAATCCGCCTGTTATGGACGATGAGATTCGTGCGGTTATAGAAAAAGATAAGAAAGAGCTTGCCGGTAATTTCTGCCGGGGCTGCGGATACTGTGTTCCGACATGTCCGGCTCACATTGAAATTAACAACTGTGCAAGAATGTCACTTCTTCTTCGACGTTCACCATCAGAGCTTCAGCTTACAGAAGCGGTTCAGGCAAAGATGAAAAAAATAGAAGACTGTATACATTGTGGACAATGTTCGGCACACTGTCCTTACGGTCTTGATACACCAACACTTCTTGAAGAAAATTACAAGGATTATAAAGAGGTTCTTGCCGGAAAGAAGATTTGAATGTAGCATAAATATAGAAAATATGAGTATTCATGACGCGGAAATTTCCGCGTCTTTTTTTGTATTGCAGTGATGAGAAAAAGCAGAAACATTATGATGCTGTTATATGATTCAAAATATCCATAATATATAATAAATATCACAAGAAGTTTATAAATGTAAAATTACATACCTTTGGTTGCAAATACAGTACCGTTCGTTACAAGGCTATTGCACATAAAAAATATTTGTGATATGGTACAAATATGGAGGGGGATTTTAAAATATATTTTATGAAATATAAGGGGGTACATATGAATATAGCGATATGCGATATTGATAAGGAATTTGCGTCAATTATTAAATTAAAGATAGAGGAGAAACTTGGTAGTGTTGATGTGGATATTTATACAGACAGTAAATTGCTTATGCAATCAGACAAAGTATATGATTGCGTGTTTCTGTACATGGATATGCCGGATATAAATGGTATTGATATGGCAAGATGCATAAGAGAAAAATATACATTTACAAAGATGATATTTATATTATCAAAACTGGATGCAGTAGTTGAAGTTATGAAATATAATCCGTATAGATTCATAAGAAAAGAACACTTTGAGGAAGATATTAAAGAGGTAATTGCAGTTTTAAAAGAAAAAAGTGAAGAGGAACTGCAATATATTAATTTTAAGATTCTGGGAGAGAGAAAACCGCTAAGATTTAATATAAAAGATATAGTGATGTTTGAAGTATTTCGTCACGAATTGAAAATAAAACTGGAAGATAAAGAGGTTCGTATAAAAGCTACATTAGAAATTCTTGAAAAAACTTTGGAGGCGAAAGGTTTTATCAGGGTACATAAAAGTTACATTGTAAATTATCTTTGGATAGAAGATATAATCAGAAATGAGGTTATATTAAATAACGGGCAAAGAGTTCCTTTAAGCAGGCAGAAAAAACAAATGGTTATTCAGAGATTAAACAGTTTACGGTCAAACAAAAATTAATGTTTGCATTTGGGGCAAAAAAAGTGCATTTGGGGCAAGTTGTATTGACATAAATACAATGGCATATATAATGAAATTATAAGTAATGTTTGAGTGTAGAATGTATACGTAAGATTAAAATGGTATAGACGTTTTTATCAAATTTATGTATTTGGTAAGAAGATAAAAATTTGTATATTTCGGCTGAATATAATAAAAATTTGTTTAATTCATATTAGGAGACGTCCATGTGGAGAAACAGAAAGGAGGAACATATATGAAGATAAAATTAAAAAGAATAGTATCATTATCATTTATACTGATTGTTGGAATGAGTATGACGTCATTAGCTGATTCTTATAAAAAAATGATGTATGATGGAAATGCGTATATGTATTGTAATCACCAAAACGGCACTAAGCAGGTGTCGGCAGGAACAAATGCCGGAACGGGAAGAGAATCAGATTTGGTATTTTTAAAGGTTACAACTACATATGACAATGGTGATACATATGAGTATAGAACAAGTATATCAACTGGCAATAAACATTATAACAGTGGATATGAATGGGCTGAAGATTATGCAGGTGTACATAAATTATATTACTCAGCAGAAAATTGTTATGATACCGCTTATACAGCAGAATATTAATAATATTTTAGTTGTTTGATATTTTATTTTAATATCTGCCTGTAAAAAAGCAGGCAGATATTAAAATTGTCGGAGGGAGGGTTTTTATGAAGAGAAAAATATTATTGGTATTTTCAATATTGTTATTATTTTTGATTTCATGTGGTCAAGATAAAAATAAGGATGTTGATGAACAATTAACGGAGCCTGAATATGAGACGACAAGTGTTGAAGCAAAGGAAATAAAAGAAGGCATTAAAGTTATTGATGGTTGGAAAGTTATTGAATCGGAGGCAAACGGTAAAAAAGTATATGTATATGCACCTTACATAGAAAATAAATTAAAAGGCGTATCATATTGGGAAGACAGCATAGATGTGGATTTTAATATTAATAAGATAATAAATGCCGATATGCCGAATGGGTGTATTGCAACTGAACAAAAAGTCTGGAGTGATAATGTGAATTGTTCATTTCAGCCAAATCTTGGATTGAATGAGTATGATTCGACAAGAGTAAATCCAAAAAATGAATTGCGATATATAAGACCTGTTAAACAATATTATAAAGTGTTAAGTGACAACAATACAGATTTGAACCAGATAACAGAATATACTGCACCGAAAGTAGATGTTCAGGCTGTATCTTTTGCATTATATGAAGATTTTTTGAGTGAAGTTCCCGGCTTGATAGTAAAAGTGTATGGTGTTCCCGTATCAAAGTGGAATTCTGAAGTTGGTGATACCAAGATGTTTTCATATAATCAGATGAATGAATTTGACAAAAAGATTGAATCGGGGAATTTAACAGGGTGTGATGAGCTATTATCAAAAAAGATTTCCAAAACAGGAGTTTATTATATAGATTATACGGAAATTCCTGACAATGATAATTATGCACAATATTATCTTGTATATGAATTTGACAAATCAATAGAATGTATATTTAAAATAAGTTCTTTTATGACATATACAATAAATGACAGTGATTCTTATAATACATGGAAGAAGGAAAATATTGAGCGGTTACTGAATTAAAAGCGGGGTGATGTGATTGCATGTAAATAATATTATAAGACTTGTATACAGGAGTATTACAAAGAAACTGTTTGTGACGGTAATGCTTTTTTGTATTAATTTTATTTCTTTTTATATGGTTGATATAGTTGCAACTTCATATTTTGGTACAAAATATGCAATAAATGAAACGACAAAAATGTTTTCCAGTGATATAAATAATATTAATTATGTATGTGCAGGAGGAACTGATGCAACATATGAGGATGGCAGGAAATTAACCGAGTATGTGGAAAAGCTTGATGAAGTTGAGAAAAGCGGATATTTTTCGGAAGGAGTGGCACAAGGTTTAGATAATGATTTGAGAATTCCTGTTGTTATTGCAGACACAAAAATACAACAAATCGGTAATTTAAAATTGAGCAATAAATTAAAAGAGGCAATGCAGAATGTGCCGCAGGGTTATCAGTGCATGCTGCTTGGATATAATTATAAAAATAAAGTTAATATAGGTGATATATTTAGTGCATCTATATATAAAAATGATAAATGTATTGTTGTAGGATTTCTGCAAAAAGATGCAATGTGGCCTAAGAGAGGAAGATTATTTGATGTTTCGACAGGTGAAGATATATATACTCTTGAAAATTCAGGAATTATAATTACAGATAATTATGAATTATATGATACATCAAAAGTTGCAGATACATCATATGAATATTACTTTTTGGTAAGCGATTATAATAAGGACATTGTATATGATAAAATAAAAGCATTTGCTTCAGAAAATTCAATAACTGCATTAATTGTAAATATTGGGGAAAACATACAAAATAAAATAGAAGAAAACGGATTGTCAAATAATAAAAATATAACGGCTACGGTAATGTTTGTAATTCTTGCGACATTGTCAATGAGTGTGTCTTGTGTTGTCCATTGTATGCTTGATAAAAAAAGTTACGGAACAATGGTTGTATGTGGAATGAAAAAGAAAGAAATTATAAAAATGACTGTATTTTATAACGGATTTTTATTTATTTCATCATCGGTTGCATCATGGCTTTTAAGACAAAAACAAATTTTCGGAAAAATCAATCCGGCAGATTCTCAGCTTGTAACAGGTGTTTTTCGCCTAAATAATATTGCGGGACACATGTATTTTGTGCCGATTCTTATATTGGTTATGATTATATTTATGACGCTAATAACATCTGTAATGCCTGCAATAATAATCAGTAGAATGACACCTGTTGATATGATTTTTGAAAGAGATTAGGTGGCAGTATGAGAAAAATTTTCAGGAAAATATTTCGTTATAAACTTACTTCGATTTTTTTTATTATAGGACAACTTATTATTTATATTACAATTTTTGGGGCATTAGCTGTTTACAACAGGGCATATGATAAAGAAAAAGACCGTATAAATGCTGTTTATAAAAATAGAATAGAACTTGAGATTAATATGTCTAAAAAAGCGGATTTTATGTCTTTTTTTGCTGACAGCACCAATACAGGAAATGCTGTGATTTCGGGGAAATTAGCATTGGGAATACAGGAACTTGGAACTTCTGTACGTTCTGAAATAATAATTATGTCGAATGAGCAAATGAATTATAAGCTGGAATCAGGAAGGCTTCCGGGAGAAAATGCGAAAAACGGAAGGCTTGAAGTTGCTGTAGGAAGAAATAAAGCAAAATTTGCAACAGTGGAGAATGGTAAAAAGTATCTTGTAATTGAAGGTGACAGGTATGAAATATCAGGGATATTGGGCAGTGACAAATCTGATTATTGGGATAATAAGGTCGTTTTGAATATTGCCTGCCTCGGAGATAAGACACTAAACAGTCTTATGAAAAAGATGTCATATACAGTGGAACTTGGAAGTAACAGCTATGAACTTGATGATACATATAAGACGGTTTACGGAAATATAAAAAGCATAGATCAGGATAGTGTAATAAAAGCAAAAAAACTTATTTCAAATGGTGAGAGTACGTTGGAAAAGTCAATGGCAAAAGAAAACATGCAAGTGAATGTAATAACATATATTTTTTGTGTTTTAAATAGTATGATTATATCGGAATTCTGGATAATACAGAGAAGAAAAGAATTTGCTATAAAGAAAGCACTCGGAATGAAAAATTCAAAAATAATTATGGAAATGTTTATTAATATTACAGAGTTAAGCGGTATTTCTTTGATTATGTTTTTGTTATTGAATATTTTATCGAAAGTATTTGTAGGCTCGGCTTTTATAGATATTAAAATTTCATTTATAACGGTTTTGACAGTAATAGCTGCAATTATTGTAACTGTCGTGGCATCGCTTATATATCCTGTGTATAAGATTTTTCATATGAATCCCGCACAGCAGATTTAAACATGGAGGATTTATGATTAGACTTGAAAATGTTATTAAAATATATGGTGAAGATTACGAAAAGAAAATAGCATTGAATAATATATGTCTGGAGATAAAAGATGGTGAATTTGTTGCTGTTACAGGTCCGTCCGGTTCGGGAAAATCAACACTTCTTAATATAATCGGTTGTATGGATATACCAACAAAAGGCAGATATTATCTTGATGATACGGATATTACGTTAAAAACAAAGAGTCAGATAGAGGATATAAGAAAGGAAAAAATAGGCTTTGTATTTCAACATTTTGCATTGATGGATTATTATACGGCATATGAAAATATAGAATTGCCTTTAATAATAAAAAATATAAAGAGAAGTGAAAGAAAAAGGTTAGTTAATGAACAACTGAAATTACTTGGAATAGAGGAAGTAAAGGACCATATTCCCTCGAAAATGTCTGGAGGTCAAAGACAGAGAGTTGCGATTGCCAGAGCGTTGGTGTCGGGTTGTAATATTCTTCTTGCCGATGAACCGACAGGTGCGTTGGATCAGGCAACAGGAAGAGAAGTAATGGAACTTTTAAAGGAAATTAATAAAAGAGGGACTACGGTAATAATTGTAACGCACGATATTAATATAGCAAATCAGACGGAAAGAATTATTGAAATATGCGATGGGAAAATTAAAAGATAAATATGGGGGAATAGTTGTGGAGCAAAAAATTATAGTCATATATTTGATTTTGATTGTTTGTTTAATTTCAGGCTGTGGTCCGAAAGTTGGAAATGAAAACGGAAAAGGCGAATCTGATAATAATTCGGAAATTGAAATGTCGGATAATACAAAGAGTACAGATTTTAATATTAGTTATGGGATTGAAGAGGTTAAGCAAAATGATTTTAGATTGGAATATAACGGTGAACCTGTAAGTTTACATAGTTTTGTGAATTGCAGTATGGATATTAAAATTGGAATATATTTGTTTGCAGACGGAAGAATACAAAGCTATGAGGATTGTTCAACAAAAGAAGAAGGAATTAATCATATATATGATGTAAAAGCCGGCGAAAAAAAAATAAACGAGATAAAATTTGTTCCGGATATAGGTAATGAAGGGGATGATTTGTCATTAAGATTTTTATTTGTGATAAATCCTGATACAGTTCCTGATAAAGAAAGCTTTGTATATGCTCATGATACAAATATGAATCAGGTATATCCGATTAATATACATATGAATGTAGAGAGTAAAAATAAAGGTGGTACAGAAAAAAATATTGTATTATGTAAAGAAATGACACAAGAAGAGTATGATTCTAAAGTTTATGATAAATACGGAAAATACAGGAATACGTTGGATACAGCAGATTTTGTAATGAAAAATAATAACGATGAGGAAATACAAAATTACATAAAAACAGATAATGGAGTGTTGAATTTTGTAATTGAAGGTTGTGGAGGTAATAACGATTATTATAATATAACGGCATATATAAATGGGGTAGTATTGGAAAAAGATATATTTAATGCTATTTTTCAGATTCAGGGAGGAAGATACATAACAAAAAAAGAATTTGATGTTGACTTGACTAAATTAGATAAGAATAAATATAAATTAGATGAATATAACAGTTTGTTTTTTGTGGCAGTTCCTGAATCTGGAAATAAAAAGAATTTAAGTCAGAGAATAAGGGTGTGTACATTTGGATATAAGTAAGCTTCTAAATAGTATGACTATTTTATATAACAACAGATGTGGGGGTATTTATGAAAAAAGTAATTGCAAGTATATGTTTATTTATGATTTTACTAGTGGGATGTGGCGGAAAAAATAATAATCAGGTGTCAAATGAGGAAAGAAATGCAAATATTCCAGAGGTTATAAAAAATAGTTATACACAAATTGATAATAATATATATGATATATCAAAACTATTTGCTGTAGAAAACAATAATATAATAAGATATAAGGTCTTTTTTGACGCAGGAATGATTGTAATAGAGAAGAAAGACAGTGGTTATGAGATATATCCGATTAATTTTGAAGAGGCTGAATTTAGTCAGGAAAATGTGTGTAAAATTGGAAGAGTAAACAGCATATGGCAGTGTGATAAGGGTATTGCAACGGATGTCCTTATTGAATCAAGAGATTATTATGACAATACATATGAGAGAAGTGTTTACGAGTTGCAGGAAGACGGCAGTATTAAAAAAAGTGTACTTGGAACATATGATGTAAATGAAAAAAAGAATATATCAAATACCAATAATTATGAAAGCAAATATTTGTATTATTATTTATGCGATGATGAAAAACAAATAAGAAAATATAATATAGAAACAGGTCAAGATGAAATTGTTGCGGAAATGAATACGTTAAATATAAGAGTTATAAATAATATTGTACACGGTGAAGAGGGTTATTCATTTAATGGGAACGGTTTAGCTGAAAATACAGGGAAAGGACAACAGACTCATGGATTGTATGGACAGGTTGACAATCAAGGTAATGTAAAAGAAATAATATTTGATTATAATTCAAGTGAGGTATTTACATATAATGGTGGATTAATTATAAAAAATGTGATAAATCCGTTAGAAAATCCTATAACGATAAATGAAGTCAGAAGTTTATGTTCGGTTAATTTGGAAAATGAAGTCTTGAATATGGAAGATAATAAATGGATTATGAAATATACGTCTGTTGTTTCTGAAAATGGTAAATATATTCTGTTTAGTGATTTGAATAATATTAAAGACAAAGATACAACAACATTTATTATTTATGATATAAAGGAAAATAAGTGTATATACAAAAAAGATATACAAAAACATAAAAATGCTGTAATGCAGAATATAAATATATCAGAAAAATATAATGGCTTTATATATTCATATTTTGAAGAAGGAATCAGAAAAGCATATTTTTATAAATTTTAAAAGAGGGAATGGGATTGGCAGAATTAATTTTAAAAAATGTGGATTTTTCATATGGAAAAAATAAGGTTTTACAGGATATAAATATCGTACTTGAGAAAGGTGTGACCGCTTTATTAGGTCCCAACGGAGCAGGAAAAACAACACTTATTAATATAATAATGGCATTATATAAACCTGATAGAGGAGAGGTTATATATGATAATCATAATGTTAGAAAATTAAAAGAATCATATTATGACTATATAGGTTATTTACCGCAGATGCCACAATTTTATAAAAATTTTACTGCGGCTCAGTTTCTTGAATATATGGGAACTTTAAAAGGAATTGAAAAAAAAGAACTGAAAAATAAAATCAATGAGTTGCTTATACTTGTAAATCTTAGAGATGAAAGAAATAAAAAGATTGGGGCATTTTCAGGAGGCATGAGGCAGAGACTTGGTATAGCACAGGCATTGCTTAATGACCCACATATTCTTATATTGGATGAGCCGACCGCAGGACTTGACCCTAATGAAAGAATAAGATTCAGAAATATAATATCACAGATTGGTAGTTCCAAAATAGTTATATTAGCGACACACATAGTTTCAGATGTGGAATGTATTGCTTCAAAGGCAATATTTATAAAAGACAAGCATGCTGTATTAATAAATAATCTTTCTGATTTACCGGGAAAAATGCAGACAAATGTCTGGATTACACAGGTTGAAGATGAAAGTAAAATAGAAGAGTATATAGTAAGATATATGGTGTCAAACATACGAATGGTCGAAGATAATAAAAAATATGAACTGAAAATTATATCAGATGAAAAACCTGACGACAATGCAGTTATGTCGTTGCCGGGACTTGAAGATGCTTTTTTATACTATTATGGAGAGTAGCTTAAATGAAATTTGAAGTTAAAAAACTTGTATGCAAAAGAATAGTATATGTAATTGTAGTATTGTCAATGCTTATAAACGGAATATATTGTTTTAATAGTGCTGACAGAATAAACAGTAAAAAGTATAAAAATGCGTCGGAATGTCAAAAAAATATATATAAAAAAATAGAAGGAAAGATAACACAGGATAAAGCTGATTTTATAAGTACAGAATATGAAAGATTAAAAAAAACAATAGAAAGCGGTGATTATTCAAAAGAATATGATGAGACTACATATTCGGGATATATATTTCTTGATTATAATATATTTAAAGAGATATATGATGAATTTAAATACAATGTAGAATATAAAACAGAGGCAGAAAATATATGTAAAAAAGCGAATGAATGTGAAAAAATATATGAAATAAAAGATAATAAATATTTTGTTGAGTATTATAAAAATTATTCTGTCATATTTTCAAACAGGTATATAGATGAATTTTATGATACAAGAGGTTGGGATATATATTTTAAATACAGCTTTTCAAATTTAATAATAATTATGCTGATTATATTTATCAATTGTGGAATATTTTGTAATGAACGAGAAGAAAAAATGGCAGTTCTTATTATAAGTACATCAAGTGGTAAAACACATCTTATAAGGGATAAAATTATTGCCGGTGTAATAGTTTCATTAATAATTGCGTGTGTTTTTTATATTGAAGATTTTATTATTTTTATGACCGTGACAAATTTACATGGTTTTGATAATTTAATATATTCTGTAAGAACTTTTAAAATGTGTCCTTTAAATGTAAGTATGTTACAGTTTTGTATTTATATATTTATATGTAAAATTACAGGAATTATTGTGATTTCATCATTAGTTGCTCTTGCATCTTCAATGTCAGATACAAACTTTGTTTCAAGTGTATTGGCGGTTATATTTATTATTGTATTAGTGATTTTCAATAATATTAAAAGGTGTACGTCATTGACGGATATATTGTGTCTGATAACACCGCAGCTATATCTTAAAGAATATGATATTGTGAGAATTTTTAATAAGCCAATGTTGAAAACAAATTATAATATGATATTTGCATTATTGATTGTTATAGCTGTATATACAGCAGTGTGGTGGCTGGAGGCTGAATCGGGAAAAGTCATGAAGAAGGAACGTATATGATTAGATGTATTGGTTATGAGTTATATAAGTTTATGGTACAGAAAAAAGGCATATTGATTTTTGTAGTTTATTTTATTTTTAAAATAATAAGCGTTGTAACAAGTCCCGGAGTTCAGCACAATAAAGAAAATATCAGACAAAAAATGTATATGGATATATATTACAGCAGGTGGGGAGGAGAATTAGACAGTCAAAAAAACAGTGAAATAGAAAATATGCTGGTTCAAATACAGAATGCACAGAATAAATATGATGATATGATGTCAAAGAAAGTGAATGGAGAACTATTAACGGAAGAATATATGGAAGTTACAAATGAAACATTTCCGTTAATTCAACAAAGCACAATATTTGAACAGTTTTATAAAAGTTATAGTTATTGTAAAAATGAGTCAAATGGAGGCTGGCTTATAAAAGCTAATGCCTGGCAGATATTATTTGGGTTGCAAAAAATAGATTATGTATTGACGATAATAGCAATATTGGCGGGAACAATGATTTTTTCATCGGAATTCGGTTATCGCGGACTTGAAGAAATTATAAAAACTACACATTATGGAAAAAATTATATTTTGTTATCTAAAATTGTATGTCTGATAATAGTATCGTTTTTAGTTGAAATGATTTCAGTAGTTGCTGAGTTTACCGGAGTGGCGGTGTTTTTTGATTTTACATTTGCAAATGCTCCTATAAGGAGTGTTCCTTCTATGAAAAATTTTAAATATGATTTAACGATAGTGGGAGCATTTGTGATTTTATTTTTGGTTCGGTTATTTGCTTTGTTTTATCTGGAAATAATAGCAGCTTTTTTAACAGAACTTACAAAAAAATCATATCTTGGATTTGTATTGACATTTTTTAGTATATTGTTATTGGATTTTATATTTGGAAAATCCAATGATGTATATAAAATGCCGTATCCTGTATCTATGATGCAGACAAAAGGGTTTATGTTGACATCAGAACATATTTATGTATTGATGACAGCTTTTTTAATATGTATATGTCTTATTGTAATTATGGTTATTCATTATATGAGGGAAATAAATTATGAATAAATCAAAGAAAATAAAAATATCTATAATGGCGGTTTTATTGATTGTTACTTTTTTTACAGGTACATTTATTAGAATCAAATCCTGTGAATTGCATATAAGACAGGTATATTGGAGTACGTCGGATATTAGTGAAGCGGTAGAGACAAAGGATTATATTATTACTAAAAACAAAAATTATTATGTTAATCAAAAAGAAAATGATTTGAAATATAAACTAATACCGGAAATAGATGAAGGTAATAAGTCAGTTACTAATCTTGTTGGAAGTAGTGAATCAAATATTGTTTATTTTTTGGAAAGCAAAGATAATGTCAATTATATAGTAGAGAAATCACTTGATACATATGAGGAAAAAATTATATATAAATCTAAAAATTATGATGAATCAGTCAAATTATTCGGAATAGATATAATTCATAATTATGATAATGTAATAACAAAAACAGATAATTATATTATGGGTTTTCTGATAATGAATAATAAAATAGTAATAAGAAAACAGGGGTTAGTAACCATATATGATGGTATAACAGAAAAAACCATAATTTCCGAGAAAGTAAATGCTATCTCAAATTTTGATGATTGCATATTTTATACAAATGGAATAGGTGAATTGTATTATATGAATGTCAATGATTATAAACCACACAAAGCTGATGATATATATGCAAAAAAGATAAGGGGAATAGAAGGGGGAGTAATGTATGAGGATATATTTACAAATAAATGGATGAAATATAGTTTATATTAAAAGTATTACATTTGGGGCAAAAAAAGTGCATTTGGGGCAAATTGTATTGACATAAATACAATGCCATATATAATGAAATTATAAGTAATGTTTGAGTGTAGAATAATAAAGGAGGGGTTCTATGAAAAAATTAGTATCATTTGTTATTGTTACAGGTATTCTGATGAGTCTTACAGGCTGTGGAAAAGGCAAGGCTGATGCTGTATCGGCACAGAGCGTGAGAGTAGAAGATATAAAAAATAATGTTTCCGGTATAGAAGATATTGAATTTGCAGGCAATATTGAGGATAGCCAGCCTTATTGGAATTCATCAGCAGTGCATTCTGTAGCAAGAGGCGAGTATGGATATTATTATGTTACATTTGGCAGCGGGGGGCGTAAAATACTCTCTTATATGGATGATGAAACCTGCGAGGTAATCCCTCTGTGCAATAATGCACAGTGTGACCACGTAAATTCGGACTGTCCTGCTGTGTTTTCTGATTATTCAGAGGTAGTATGGTATTATAAAAATCATATATATATGATTAAATTCAGTTCAGAGGGACGGGCTGTACTTGTGCAGATTAATTCCGATGGAACAGACAGAAAAGAATTGTTTGATATAGGAAGTGTTCCTATAGACAGTGCGGACGATTATAGTCTTGTATTTAACAATGACTGTGTATATGTATATAACCGTACGGGAAATTGCAGACTGCCTGAGACAGTACAGATAAGCATAAAAAGATTTTCACTTGATAATAAAATAAATGAAGATATTATAACGAGTGATGAGCAAAGTGTTTTATTTAATTCTGTAAGGGCATATGGTGATAAAGTTTTCTTTACATATTCAACAACAGAATTTAAAAAAGAGACAAAACAGAATGTTATGACGGGTGATGGCTTATACTGTTACAATGAATCAACAGGAAAAACAACAAAATTAATAGATAAAAACATAAGCGATTATATAATTGATACCTCTGATAATATAATTTATTATTATGTAATCAACGAAGGGTTATATAAATATAAAATCAAAGATAAAGAAGAAAATCTTATATATAAAGCAGAAAGAAATTCGACATTATGTTATATATCTTTTGACGAAGATTATATATATCTTGATAATACAAGATGGTGCCTGTTTACAAGAACCGCAGATTTAACGATAACATTGTATGTTCTTGATAAGGACGGAAACGTAATAAATACAATGGAAACAAGGGGAAGCGTATTTTTTTGGTGATGACAGATATAAGCTTTTTGAAGTAGGAAAGAAAACAGAAGTAAAGTATGCAAGTATGCATAAACTCGCATATATAAAGAAATCAGAAATTAATACTGCCGACACTTGGAGTGAATCTGAATGGCAGAAGTAATATAAAAGGGCTGGTTTTATGAAAAAAAGATTAATGATAGTGACATTTATGGTATTGGCTCTAATTTTCACAGTGGGATGTGGCAGTGAAAAAAACGAAGAAGCAGAGCTGGAAACAAAATCAGCAGGATATCACATAATGAACAGAAGAAGCAGTAATATGACGCGTGAAGATGGTTTTTGTGAGACATTTACAAGTTATATTAACGGAAAAACTTTTGAAAAAGGTGACAGATTATCATTAAAAGAGGCATTTGGTGAATATCAGAATGATACGGTAACGCTTAATGATTTCAGAGAAAGCTTATATGCCTGGTTTACAGGTAAAAAAATTCATACAAGTTCCGACCAGGATTACTATGATTATGTAATGGAATTTCCAAAAAGAATGTATATAGAAGCAAGTTACGATGAGAATAAGATATACATTAATGCTTATGTAGATAAGGTGGATGAGCCTGTTATTAATGTCAAGTAATATTTTGTGAGGTTGCCTATGGAATTAAAAAGATTACTTAATATTAAATATATAATTATTGTTTGTGCAGCATTAGTTCTTAATATTATTTTATTTATGTTTCAGGCAACGGCGGGCGGAAATAAAATAAATGAAGACAGCAAAAGAGATTTAAGAATCAGGACAGAGTATATAGAAAATTATAAATCAAATATACAGAATATCGTGGACCGTGCTGAAAAATTAAAAAAACAGAGATTGTTTTCCAATCCGGAATCTTTTTCTTATAAAAATATAATAAAAACAGGAAAAGATTATGAGAAGCTGATTAATATTAATTTGTCGGCAGATAACAGCAAAGCAGTCCGTGCTATATCAAAGTATTCGATGTTTATAGGAATATCGGCAATTTTGACGCTGCTTCTTATGAATAATCTTTTTAAAGAACGGGATAACAATATGTGGCAGCTTACATATATGTCAAAAAACGGACGTGCTTATCTTGGACTTGTGAGAATTGCAGATATATTTATTATTTCATTAATACAGCATTTTTTGCTTTATATTACTGTCACTTTTACATCATTTATTTTATTTGGCGGGCTTGGTGACTTGTACAATCCGATACAGAATATATCAGAATTCGGACAGTGTACGCTTGTCATTAATAAAGCAGAGTATCTGATTGCTGATTTTTTATTGACTTATTTATCTGTAGTTGTCGCAACATCAATTATATATATGTTGATGAATGTGTTTAGAAACAGAAAAAATGTATTTATCGGAACAGGTGTATTTGTAATAATTGAATATTTTATATATATAAATACGGAATCCCAGAGTATATATAGATTATTAAAATATATAAATATATGTAATTTATTCAGAATTAATACTATATACATGGAGTACATCAATGTCAATGTGTTTTCGCATGTTGTGTCATTAAGATACGTGCTGATTACAGCGGTAATTATACTGTCAGTTATGATGTTTATGATTTCGGTACTTGTTTATGTTAAAAGGTATCCAAACACCGAAAAAGGAATTATGGCAAAAATTTCTGATAAGATAAATGTGGAATATCAGAAAATTTTTAATAATTATAACAATTTATTTAAGGAAATTCATAAGACACTTCTTACGTCAAAGGGAATATGGCTTATTGCGGCTGCAATATTTGCCGCCGTTTATTTCAGTACAACAGGATATGTTACTTTCAATGATTTGCAGATTCAGAATGACAAATTATATAAAGAACACGGAGGAAAAGATTATACATATATAAAAAATTATGTTGATTCTGTGCTTGAAAAAACGGACAATGCCAATAAGGAACGAATTGAAGCACAGAAAAAATATGATAACGGTGAAATCGATTTTGAAGAATATTTTGCTGCAGTAAGCAATTATAACAGTGTATCAAATTCGTCTGTTGAAATAGCAGAACCGATGGAAAAATTATCATATCTTGCAAAGTTAAAAAAAGAAACGGGAATTGACGGATATATAATGTCTGACAGAGGATATGAGCAGATATTCGGTAAACAAAGTACAGTGCGTGAAATTATTCTTTTAATGTCAACGCAGTTTGCGGTTATGCTTATAGCATTTGCAAGTGTTTATATTGAAAAAAAGTCATCAATGGATAAACTGATTAATTCAAGTTCAGGCGGGTTTAAGTATGTCAACAAAAAGAAACTGATTTCCGTGGGATTGATAACTTTATTGCTGACTTTGGCGGTAAATATTATCGAATATACAAACCTGATAAGATATTACAAAGTTACATATTTTCAGGCACCCGTGCAGAGTCTTACATTTATGAGTGACATAAAAATTAACGTATCGATTATAGGATGGCTTTTGCTGCTCATTGTTTTTAAGCTTATTATAAGTACAGTGACATTTTCGGTGACATTTATAGTTACACGGATGGTGAGCAAATGGCAACATTAGAGAGGGTAAAGAGTTTATGAAAAAAACAATAGTATATTTTATGGCGGCATTTATTTTATTGGGACTTGCAGGTTGCGGTAATGCCAATAACATCGGTGATAATATTCAAAATAATGAAACAGAAAGTTATGCCAGGGTATGGGATAAAAATCTCAATGTCCAAAGAGTTGATTATACATTAAAGTCATCTGACATATCAAAAAAAGAAACAGATATGATAGAGTGGGAAAAAAATGATATAAAGGCTGTTTTAAAAATTGATGAAGAACAGGATTATTTGACATATGCAGGTGAAAGCTGCACAATAGACAATGCAAGGTTAAGTGTTGCCAAAGGAAGAGAAGCAGATGTCGGATTTGCGGAAGTTGATATTGATAATGACGGGATTAAAGAACTGGCAGTTGAATATATCGTAACGACGGGAACCGCGTCAACACAAAAAATGACAGATATATACAAAAAAGATTCACAGGAAAAAATGACAACATTTGTTGTTGATAACCATAAAATCTCATTCACACATGAACAGGAAGCTGTAATAATACAGACAATGAAGGAATGGGAAGTCCAAGGATTCATGAAGGAAAATAATATTACAGAATTTCCGTTTGCAGAATCTTCAATTTCGTTATTTGATTCTGCTGTGGTTGAATATGAAGGAGAATATTTTATAAAAGTAACATTTGCCACTAGTGAGATGAGTAAAGAAAACATGAATCTTAAAACAATTAAAGTTTTGTTGAAATGTCAAAATAATCAATTCGATGTTGTGGATATGTGGTATTAAAGTGTAAAAAACAAGCAAAAAAACAGAGCATATCATTGAACTTAATATATCAATGATATGCTCTGTGAATTTACTGTCTTATGCCGCCGGCAGTTCAGGGTTGTATCCGTCGCCGAAGTAATCGTTGTACCATACAAGGAACATGTATACTGTCCAGATTTTTCTTGAATTGTCTGCTTTGCCTTCTTTATGCTCATCAAGGTAATTGATAAGCGTGTCTGTGTTAAAGTATTTCTTTGCGGCATCGCTTGTAAATGCTTTCTTGATGATATTGTAATATTTTTCATCTTTAAGCCATATTCTGATAGGGACAGGGAAACCGAGTTTCTTTTTCTCTGCTACCATATCAGGAAGATAGCGGTGTGCTGCCATTCTCATTGCGTATTTCGTATTTTGTGCATTTACCTTATATTTTGTAGGAATGTGTCTTGCAACATCAAATACTTCTCTGTCAAGGAACGGAACACGCACTTCAAGTGAGTGAGCCATGCTCATCTTGTCGGCTTTCAGAAGAATATCGCCGATAAGCCAGAAGTTAATGTCAATATACTGCATTTTTGTGACGTCGTCTTTGTCTTTTACCTTATCGTAGAAAGGCTTTGTAAGCTCTGTGTGATTATATTTTCCTGTAGGATTCTTTAATACACGGCTTCTTTCTTCTTCGTTAAACATAAATGCGTTGCCTATAAATCTTTCTTCTACAGGCTTGCTTGCTCTTATTAAGAAGTTTTTGCCTTTGAATTTGAAAGGAATATGCTTTGCACATGCAGCAAGTCCTTTTCTCAGACCAAGAGGAAGTTTCTGGAATCCTGCAAGGTCGTGAGGTTCGCGGTAAATGTTATAGCCGCCGAAGAATTCATCGGCACCTTCACCGGAAAGAGCAACTTTTACATGCTTTGATGCTGTCTGACTTACAAAATACAAAGCAATTGCTGCAGGGTCTGCAAGCGGTTCGTCCATGTGGTACTGGATTTTTGGAATTGCGGCCCAGTATTCTTCACTTGATACAAGCTTGCTGTAATTATCAATCTTAATCTTATCTGATAAAGCTTTTGCATAGTTGATTTCGTTATATTTTTCATAATCGAATCCAACCGTAAATGTCTTGTCGCCATTAAATGTTGCGGCAACATAGCTTGAATCTACGCCGCTTGAAAGGAAAGAGCCGACTTCAACATCACTGATTTTGTGGTGTTCAACAGAATCGTGCATTGCATCGTCAATTTCATTAATCCAGTCGTCAAGAGTCTTTGATTCATCTGCATCAAATTCCGGCTCCCAGTATCTTTTGATATTGAGTTCTTTGTTGTGGAAAGTAAGGCAGTGTGAAGGCATGAGTTTGTATATGCCCTTGAAAAATGTTTCTTCAAGCACGGAATACTGGAATGTGAGGTAATTTTCGAGAGCGACTTCATTTACTTCCTTTTTATATCCCGGATATTCAAGAATACTTTTAATTTCTGATGCGTATACGAGATTGCCGTCAACAACGGCATAGTAAAATGGTTTGATTCCGAAATAATCCCTTGCAGCGAAAATAGTTTCTTTTGCACTGTCCCAGATTACAAAAGCAAACATGCCACGCAGCTTGTTTAACATGTCTTCACCGTATTCTTCGTAAGCGTGTATAAGCACTTCTGTGTCAGAATTATTTGCAAAAATATGTCCTTTTTCAATAAGCTCTTTTCTTAATTCCTGATGATTGTAAATCTCACCGTTGAATGTTATTACAATCTTTTTATCTTCATTAAACATAGGCTGGCTTCCGTTGTCCAGGTCAATAATGCTTAGACGGCGGAATCCCATATATGCTTTATCATCTATATATTGTCCGGCACTGTCCGGACCTCTGTGTACGATTCTGTTCATCATATTAGTAAGAACATCTTTACCGTTTTCAAGGTAACCAGTAAATCCAGCAAAACCACACATGTGTAATCCTCCTTGTTTTTCCGAAATATTTGCATTGAAAAGAATTATAGCAGACAAATGAAGTAAATACAAGCAATAGAGCGTGCAGGGTTTACAAAAATTTTAAAATAAAGTATAATGTTCACAAAAAATGTAACAATTTAACTGTAAAAGCGATTTCACTTTATATGGTTATATGTTAATAGGGAAGAAAGGGAATTGTGGCATGGAAAAGATTAAGATGACAACACCGCTGGTTGAGATGGATGGAGACGAGATGACAAGAGTTCTCTGGCAGTTGATTAAGGATGAACTCCTCACTCCTTATATTGATTTGAATACAGAATATTATGATTTGGGTCTTGTACATAGAAATGAGACTAATGACCAGGTTACTATTGATTCGGCAGAGGCAACTAAGAAGTATGGTGTTGCTGTTAAGTGTGCTACAATTACACCTAATGCAGCAAGAGTAAAAGAATATAACTTAAAAGAGATGTATAAGAGTCCTAACGGTACAATACGTGCCATGCTTGACGGAACAGTATTCAGGGCACCAATTATTGTAAAAGGTATTGAGCCATATGTTAAGACATGGAAGAAGCCTATTACTATTGCAAGACATGCATATGGTGATGTATACAAGGCAACAGAGATGAAGGTGAAAGGACCTGGAAAGGCTGAACTTGTATATACAGACGCCAACGGTAACGAGACAAGAGAACTTATACATGACTTTAAGGGTGACGGTATCATTCAGGGTATGCACAACTTAAATGACAGTATTGAAAGTTTTGCAAGAAGCTGTTTTGAATTTGCTGTTGCCACAAAGCAGGATTTATGGTTTGCAAGCAAGGATACTATCTCTAAGAAATATGACCATACATTCAAGGATATATTCCAGGATATATATGATAAGGAATACGCTGATAAGTTCAAAGAACTTGGAATCGAGTATTTCTATACACTTATTGATGATGCGGTTGCAAGAGTTATCCGTTCTGAGGGCGGTTATATCTGGGCATGCAAGAATTATGACGGTGATGTTATGAGTGATCTTCTTGCTACGGCATTCGGTTCACTTTCAATGATGACTTCAGTGCTTGTATCACCTCACGGATATTTTGAATACGAGGCAGCACATGGTACTGTTCAGAGACATTACTACAAGCATCTCAAGGGTGAAGAGACATCTACAAACCCAATTGCAACTATCTATGCATGGACAGGTGCATTGAGAAAAAGAGGCGAACTTGATAATATTCCTGCACTCGGTGAATTTGCAGATAAGCTCGAAGAGGCTTGTATCAAGACAATTGAGAATGGTGAGATGACAAAGGATTTGGCACTTATTACAACACTTCCAAATCCAAAGACATTAAATACACAGGATTTCATAAAGGCAGTACGTGCTACACTTGACAGTCTTATGGCATAATCATGTGTCTGATTTATGAGGATGAGTTATGAAATTTAAATTTGAGCTTGGAGACTTGATTAAAATACCAAATATATTATGTTATTTGAGAATACTTATGGTTCCGCTCTTTCTTCATATTTATTTTACGGCAGAAAGACCACAGGATTTTTATCTTGCAACACTTGTGGTCATGCTGTCGGGGCTGACTGATTTTTTTGATGGACAGATTGCAAGAAGATGCAATATGATTACAGATTTGGGAAGAATAATAGACCCGCTTGCAGATAAGCTTATGCAGCTTGCAATGCTTGTTGCACTTACTGTAAGAGTAAAATATATGTACCTTTTGGTTATATTTCTTGTTTTGAAAGAGGTAATATCAGCAGTTACAGGTTTTTTTGTGATGAAATTTGCGAAAAAGAGACTTAATGGAGCAAAGTGGTACGGCAAAGTGTGTACTGCAATTTTATATGTTGTTATGCTTGCACTTGTCGCATTTCCTCAGATGGAGGTTCATGTTCAGGATATTCTTCTTCTTGTATGTGCCGGAGCACTTATGCTTGCATTTGTAATGTATGTAAGACTATACATTATAATGATTGTTGACGCCAGAAATGGCAGAAACGAAAAAATATTATATTAAAATATAAAGACCATATGCAGTTTATATGGATATTTGAATGAGGAAAATTATGGGTTATACTTTTCACGGAATGAATTTCGGACAATTTGCTTTATGGTTTTTTGCGTATAGTTTTTTTGGATGGGCAATGGAGTGCGTTGTTATACGCATCCAGCTCAAAAGATGGGAGAACAGAGGTTTTGCCAGGTTGCCTTTCTGTGTTATATATGGATTTGGCACATTTATTGCGTATAATATTTTTGCTCCGATTGAGCATAATTATGTGGCACTTTATTTTGCAGGATGCGTATGTGCAACGATTTTTGAGTATCTTACAGCCAGACTCATGTTAAAACTTTTTGGTTCGGTATGGTGGAATTATGAACATCTTCCTTTTAACTATAAAGGAATTTTGTGCCTCGAAAGCACATTGGCATGGGGCGTGCTTGCATTGTTTATATTTGGTGTTTTTAATCGTTATGTAGAAGGTGCGGTTAAGATGCTTGATGTAAGAGTTGCATATGCAGCGGGAACTATAATTGTTATAACTTATCTTATTGATTTCACATGGCAGTTTGCACATCAGATTGCAGGTGAAAATAATGATGGGGTTTTAAAAGGTTTTCTAAGAAGATAACCGGTGTCACACATAAAAATGTGCTGCCGTATGATTATGAATTTGGGAGCAGTTTATGTTTAGAAAAATTAAAGATGACTTCTGGATGTTAAGAAGAAGTGGAAGAAACATTTTAGTATTTGAACTTACATATAAACTTGCGGCAACGGCAGTATTTTATCCTATTGCAATTTTAATAATAAATCTTGTTATGAAAGCAGCCGGAGCAAAGTATCTTACGAATGAGTATATAATACGGATTTTCAAGAATCCTGTTTCGTGGATAGTTATGCTTGCGGCTGTTGTTATTTTTGTATTTTATTGTATATATGAGATGTCTTTTCTTGCAGCGTGCTTTGAATTGAAACGGCAGCAGTGTAAAGCATCTGTTCTTGAGATAGCATTTACATCTTTAAAAAGGATGAAAAGGCTTATTAATATCCGGAATCTACCGCTTATTTTCTTCTATTTTATTTCAATACTCGCAATTAATGTAACGATGCTTGGCAGCCTTGTATTGTCAGAAAAAACAATAACAGCTTTCAGAATATATGTAATTAATGGACCTGCAATTGTAAAGGCTGGGCTGGCTGCAGCTGTAATAGTGGTTTATACAATTGTAATAATGGGTGTTTACTCATTTAATATATGTGTGCTTGAGGGTGATAATTTCAGGACGTCATACAGGCAGAGTGCATCAACAGTAAGAAAACATTTCCTGCCTACATTAATGTCACTTATATTATATAATCTGGCAATACTTGCAGTTATAATATTGTTTTATGTAATAATTACGGCTGTTTTGTTTGCAGGAGTGAAAATTCTTAATATGGCTTATATGGGAAGTGCCATATATCTGTCAGTGTTAAAAAATATAAGAATTGGCATAAGAATACTGCTTTTATACCTTGCTGTACCAATATCATATACTATGATATCAAGAATGTATTATTATTATTCTGACCCTAAAGAAATTGATTATGTTGTTATAAGGATAAAATCAAAGTTTTTCAGGCTTCAAAGAATGATATATTTTCTGATACTTATAATGTCAATAGGTCTTAACAGTTTTTATGTTGTCAGGACGTTTAACAAAAATCCGTTTGAGAGTATTGCGATATTCCATGAAACAAAAATCACGGCACACAGGGGTTCATCAATAAAAGCACCGGAGAATACAATGGCTGCATTTGAACTTGCAGTTGAAAATATGACAGATTTTATTGAGCTGGATGTCCAGCTGACATCAGATAATGTGCCGGTTATTATGCATGACCGCAGCCTTTACAGAACAACCGGTGTTAATGCAAAGGTTTCAGAACTTACTTACAGCCAGATAAGGGAACTTGATGCAGGCTCATATTTTGGAAAAGAATTTGCAGGCGAAAAAGTGCCTTCGCTGGAAGAAGTATTAAGATTTGTAAAAGGAAAAGCACGGCTTAATATTGAATTAAAAAGCGGAGATACGGTATATACGGCTGATAAAGTGGCAGAACTTATACAAAAATATGATATGCAGAATGATTGCGTTATTACATCATTTGACTATAATATGTTAAAAAGAGTAAAAGAACTTACGGATGATATACAGGTGGGCTACATTTTATCTATAGCATATGGTGATTTTTACAGTATGGATGATGTGGATTTCTTCAGTATGAATGCGTCATTCCTTTCAAAACAGATAGTAGATGCAATTCATAATTCTGGAAAACAAGTATATGCATGGACTGTTAATAATGCAACATCGATAAAGAATCTTACGAATAAAGGCGTTGATAATATTATTACTGATGACCCGGTTCTTGCAAGGGAAACGATATATTCGAGAGATACGAGTGAGACACTTGTAAATATGGCAAAATATGTATTTAATCAGTGAGACATAATGTCCGGAATGGAGACGTGTATGATAAGGGGTATTGGAACTTCAAAAGGTATAGGAATAGGACATGCACTTATAATAGATGAACCTCAGATAGAGGCGAAGACTGAGATTGTGAGTGACACGGCGGCTGAATTAAGAAGATATGAAAATGTAAAAAAGAAGTTTATTGCAGATACACAAAATATAATAGAAGAATTAAAGAAAAAGTTAAAAAAAAATGATAAGACGTCTCTTGTTCTTCAGAATCAGATTTATCTTATAGAAGATATTGAGATGAACCAGCAGATAACTGGATTTATTGAAAATGAGCACCTTTGTGCAGATGCCGCAGTTGACAGAACATGTTCGCTTTATGCGGATATATTTGCCTCGCTCGACAGCGAAGTTATGAATCAGCGTGTGGCAGATATAGAAGATCTGAAGCACAGGATATTATCGATGTTGTCAGGCAATGTCACAGTAGATTTATCAAATCTTGAACCTGATACAATAATAGTTGCAAAGCAGCTTCATCCTTCTGTCACTGCAGCGATGGATACGAAACATGTTGTGGGTATAATTGCGGAAAAAGGCGGTGAGACATCACATGCGGCTATCCTTGCAAGAGCACTGGAAATTCCGGCAGTTTTAAGTGTGAAGGATGCATGTTCAAAGATTGCCGATAATGAAAGCGTTATTGTAGATGGCGAATATGGGGAAGTTTTCTTAAAACCTATTGAGAAGACGGTTCAGATATATACTAAAAAGAAAAAAGAATATCAGAAAAAAGTAAAAGAATTAAAAAAATATATTGATAGGGAAACTGTTACATCTGATGGATATAAGGTGTGCCTTGCGGCCAATATCGGAAATGAAGATGATGCCGTAAAAGGTATGAAAAGCGGTGCTGAGGGTGTTGGACTATTCAGGACAGAATTCCTGTTTATGAATGGTGTTTCAATGCCGGATGAGGAAAAACAGTTTGAGGCATATAAAAAGGCAGCAATAGTTTTAAAAGGAAAAACACTTACGATAAGAACGCTTGATGTAGGCGGCGATAAAAATATTCCGTATATGGGACTTGCAAAAGAAACTAATCCGTTTCTCGGGTATCGTGCAATAAGATTCTGTCTTGGAAGAGTTGATGTCTTTACAACGCAGCTAAGAGCAATATTAAGAGCAAGTGCATTTGGCAAAGTAAGGATAATGATACCGCTTGTAACATCGCTTGAAGAAGTCCTGAGAGTAAAGACACTTCTGAAAAAAGTAAAAGAAAGTCTTGACAAGCAAAAGATACCATATGATAAAGATATTAAACTTGGCATTATGATTGAGACACCGGCCGCAGCACTTATATCAGATTTGCTTGCAAAGGAAGTGGATTTCTTTTCGATAGGAACGAATGATCTGACACAGTATACGATGGCAGTTGACAGAGGAAATGAAAATGTTGCATATCTTTACTCTGTGTTTCATCCGTCGGTATTAAGAATAATTAAATATATTATTGAAAATGCAAAAAAAGCGGGGATAGAAGCCGGAATGTGTGGAGAGGCGGCAGGAAATCCATGTATGATACCACTGCTCTTAAGTTTTGGGCTTGATGAATTTTCGGTTTCTCCATCCAATGTGCTTGAGACAAGAAAAAACATTGCATTATGGAGCATAAGGGAAGCCGATGAGGTTACGACAAGTGTAATGGCAATGTGTACTGAAAAAGAAGTGGCAAATTACCTTAGTGACTATATTGCAGCAAAAGAACAACGCAGTGGATTTGCTTTGCAAACAAGGAGGATATGATGGCTCAGATTTATGAGACTGATGAAGAGATAGAAAGAGTGCTTCTTATAGGAGTTGCACTTGATGATAATGATGAAGCGGAAAGCTCACTTGATGAGCTTGCAGAGCTTGCAAAGACAGCAGGAGCCGTAACTGTGGGCAGGCTGATACAGCCGAGAGAATACTTTCACCCGGCAACTTATATAGGTAAAGGAAAACTTGAGGAAGTACGCCTGATGGCTGATGAGCTTGATGCTACAGGCATTATATGTGATGATGAACTTACACCGGCTCAGCTTAGGAATCTTGAAGATGTTCTTAATCTTAAAATAATGGACAGGACAATGGTTATTCTTGATATATTTGCATCAAGAGCGAACACCAGCGAGGGTAAGATTCAGGTTGAGATGGCACAGCTCAAGTACAGGATGACAAGACTTTCAGGTCTTGGAACAGCACTTTCAAGGCTTGGCGGCGGAATAGGAACAAGAGGTCCCGGAGAGAAGAAGATAGAGACTGACAGACGACTCATAAGGGACAGGATATCAAGACTTAACGCCCAGCTCAAAGAAATTGAGAATCACAGGGAAATCCAGAGACAAAAAAGGAGTGATTCAACAATTCCTGTTGCAGCGATTGTGGGATATACAAATGCAGGCAAGTCAACACTTTTAAATAAACTTACCAATGCAGGGGTTTTATCTGAAGATAAACTTTTTGCGACACTTGACCCTACAACAAGAGTGTTAAAGCTTCCTAACACGGATAAGGTTCTTCTTACTGATACAGTAGGATTTATAAGAAAACTTCCGCATAATCTTATTGAGGCGTTTAAAAGCACGCTTGAAGAGGCGAAATATGCAGATATAATAATACATGTTGTTGACAGTGTTCATCCTGATATGGACAGACAGATTGCGGCGGTTTATGAGACACTTGATGAGCTTCAGGTTGGAGATAAGCCGGTTATTACTCTTTTTAATAAAACAGATCTTGCCGGAAATGCTGAGACAATAAAGGATATGCGTGCAAAATGCAGCATGAGGGTTTCAGCAAAAACAGGTGAAGGAATAGATGAATTTCTTGATGAACTTGGAAAAATTCTTCGCGAAAACAGAATTCACATTAACAGATGCTTCAAATATCAGGATGCTGGAAGAATACAGCTTATACGTGAATTTGGTACACTTATTTCAGAAGAGTATACGCAGGACGGAATAGAAGTTGAAGCATATGTTCCTAAAGAAATATATGACAAATTATAATATTTTTTAGTGAAAGGGGCAGAAAAATGAAACTTATAGCAGCAGTAGATAAAAACTGGGGAATAGGAAGAAATAACAGGCTTCTTGTAAATATTCCGGAGGATATGCAGCTTTTCAGACAGGAGACAAACGGAAAAGTCGTCATTATGGGAAGAAAAACATTTGAAAGCCTTAAAGAAAAATCCCCTTTATATGGCAGAAAAAATATTGTGCTTACGACAAATAAGTCGTATGATGCAAAAGGAGCAGTTGTTTGTGCAAGTGTTGAAGAGGTGCTTGATGCAGTAAAAGATTATGATGATAATGATATATATGTAATAGGCGGTGGTGAAATCTATAAAGAATTTCTCCCATACTGCGATGTGGCACATATAACGAAGATTGATTATAAGTATGATGCCGACACATATCTTGAAAATCTTGATAAAAACAGTGAGTGGCACATAACGGCAAACAGTGAAGAAAAAACGTATTTTGATATTGTATATGAGTTTGTGAAGTATGAAAAGAAAAAGTAATAAAAACAGAAAAATAATATTTATATTGGCAGCACTTTCACTGCTTATTTCGGCAGTTTATGCCGGAACTTATTTTGCAACCCCTTTTTTAAAAGAAAAACAAAACAATCCAGATGCGGCGGCTGCATTGAAAAATGAGGGGAAAGAGGCTGCGGATATTATAAGGGATTATATAGATAAGCAGTCTGTTGAAAGCCTTATAAGAAAAAAGATAAGTGGAACAGTATATGTTTCAGACAATAAAGGTGTGTATGAAAATACAGGAATAGATTTTTATTTTTATAATGGAATTCTGTATTATGAGACAACGCAGGAAAAAGGAAAGATTTACAAGGTTGAAAGTTCAGAGTTATTAAAGCCGGAATTTATTAAAAAATATGATTTTGAAAAGTATTCAAAGTCTATAAATACTGCATTGGACAGCATTTATGAGAATTTTGCATCACTTGCTGACAGTATGAAGTATGAAAATAAGCCTGGTGAAGGCTATGAGCTGAATGGCTCGCATGTATCTGTATACAGTGTTTTACTTGAAAAGTCAAATCTTAAAAAGGCAGCATCCGGCACGATAGATGCGTTGTATGACAACAGTGATACGTCAGTTTATATGGGAATGTTTTCGGCATACGGAGTTGTTAGCCGTGAAAAATTAAAAAGATATACGGACAGACAGCTTGCACGGTTTACATATGCACAGGCCGATATCCATATTGGTGAAAATGATAATCTCAAAAGAATAAAAATTGATAATTACCAGCTTGATTTTGATTATGACGGAACAGAGTATGATTTTACCATATCGGCTGATATAAAATTTGATGATGCAGCAGACACGCCACCGGGAAATTAACCCGATGGCGTGTTTTTCAGTCATATACGATATAGGTATTATATCGGAAACGCCGTAAACGCTGTTCCATTTTTATTGCATTTGTAAGGTAAAGAAAAGCCCCGACCTGTACTTTATAATAACCGTCATCGGATATAATGAATGCAGGGAAACCTTCTATTAAAAGAGAATCAAGCATTCTGTCGGCATTTTCTTTGTTGCGGTAAGCACCTGTTTGGATTCTGTAAAGTTTTGTTCCCTCTTCGTCACAACGGCATGCGGGCATGCCGGGGTTCTCAGAAATGCCGGGACTTGCAGGCATACTGTAATTTGCCGGAATGTCAGGAGAAGAGCCAGTGTCGGGGGCATCTGTTTTTGTAGTTTGTGAATAGACTGTTTCAAGAATGCCGTCGGCAATTGCCCTTGCAATTTCATTGAAATTTTCATCAAAAATCTTATTGTCTGTATCGCTATTGATAAATCCAACCTCTACAAGAACAGCAGGCATCTGGGTCCTTTTTAAGACAACGAGATTAGGACGTTCTGTTATTCCGAGGTCTTCAAAACCGGCATCGGCAAGTTCTTTGTTGATATTTTTTGCAAGAGTGTGGCGTATTCCGGAATCTTTGTATACAAGAGATTCAATGCCGCTATACTGGTTATTTTTTTCGGATGAATTGCGGTGTATTGAAATAAAATAGTCGGCACCTGAATTATTGGCATCGGTTGCTTTTTTAAATGGAGTTTCATATTCATCATTGTCCCGCACATAATATACATTAATGCCATTCATTTCAAGTATCTTTCCGACAGCCCGGGTAAGGCGGAGTGTATCATCTTTTTCAGCACGTCCGTTATAGACGGCACCGGGATCACTTCCGCCGTGGCCTGCATCAAGTGCAATAGTTATATCAGACATGTTTTCCCCTTTTATTACAAAACAATATTCACATTATTATATTCAAATCGGATTAAATGATTCATTGTAGGACAAAAAGAAGCATAGAATGGTAAAAAAATAAATGGGAAAATATTATGAATATTAATTATGTGCATACATTTGAAAGGCCGGAAAATGCGGTTGACAGAGGTAATCTCAAAGTAAATGTAATTGACAGACGGACAAAAAGACCTGTTATGAATGCGAGAGTGGAAATTTCATATACAGGCCGGCCGGACAGTGTTATTGAGGAACTGGTTACTGATGACAGTGGACTTACACCGACAATAGCACTTCCTGCACCTCCGGTTGAATATAGCATGGAGCCACAGGATTCACAGCCATATTCAGAGTATAATGTAAAAATTACCGCATCAGGATATGTTGATATGCTTATATCGGGTTCTGAAATTTTTTCGGGAGTGAGCAGTACACAGCAGGCATCGCTCGGAGGACAGACGGAAAGCGATGCCGCGTCAGATGTAGTTGTGATTCCGGCAAATACTCTTTTTGGAACGTATCCTCCAAAGATACCTGAAAATGAGATACAGCCTGTAAATACGAGCGGTGAGATTGTGCTTAGTAAAGTTGTTGTTCCTGAAACAGTTGTTGTCCACGATGGTGTGCCAGCTGACCCGACAGCTTCAGATTATTATGTGAGATACTCTGATTATATTAAGAATGTGGCAAGCAGTGAGATATATTCAACGTGGCCGGTTGAAACGATAAAAGCTAACGTGCTTGCAATTATGTCGTTTACATTAAACAGGGTGTATACAGAGTTTTACAGAAATAAAGGATATGAATTTACAATCACATCATCTACGGCATTTGACCATAAATGGATTTACGGAAGAAATATATTTACAAGCATATCGAATATTGTTGATGACATATTTAACCAATATCTTTCAAGACCAAATGTAAAACAGCCGATTCTTACTCAGTATTGCGATGGGAAGAGGGTGAGCTGTCCGGATTGGATGAGCCAGTGGGGAAGCAAATATCTTGGAGACCAGAATTATAGTGCTATAGATATATTAAGATATTATTACGGTGATTCAATGTATATTAACACGGCTGAGGAGATAAGCGGGATTCCTGCATCATGGCCGGGATACAATCTTGACATTGGTTCTTCAGGACAAAAAGTCCGCCAGCTTCAGGAGCAGCTTAATCTTATTGGTGAATTTTATAATGCAATTCCGCCGGTTGAGCCGGATGGAATATACGACGAGCAAACGGCGGAAGCAGTAAGAAAATTCCAGAAAATATTTGATATGCCTCAGACTGGTGTTGTTGATTTTGCAACATGGTACCAGATTTCCGGAAAATATGTTGCACTTTCAGGTATTGCGGAATTAAATCCTTGATTCACCCATGAAGAACAATGCAAGTGTTCCCGGACCTGAGTGTGCTCCGATAGTCGGGCAGATTGTGTTTATTACAATTTTGTGATTGTATTTTTCCCTTATTTTAGATGCTACAAATTCTGCATCTTCAAGGCAGTCGCCATGACCGATAAAAATTGCATCTGTCTCGTCTTTATATGAACCCATGAGTTCATCAATTTTTGATACAAGTGTGAGAAGAGATTTTTTTCTTCCTCTGACCTTGCCTACAGGTATAAGCTGACCTGCATCATTTACATGAAGAATAGGTTTGATACCGGCAAGACTTCCTACAATAGCTGTTGTCTTTGAAACACGTCCTCCACGGTAGAGGTGATGAAGGTCATCGACTGTGAAGAAATGAACAAAATTGCGGCGGTGTGCATTAATGTAATCAGCTACTTCGTCAATGGATTTTCCTTCGTTTTTTAATTGGATAGCACGATATACAGTAAGCCCTTCTCCCATTGAAGCGGCAAGAGAATCAATTACAATAATTTTTGATTCAGGATATTCCTCCATTATTTCTCTGGCAGCTATGCAGCAGTTGTTGTAGCTGCTGGAGAGTGCTGAAGAAAAAGCAATATGAAGGATATCATAGCCTTCCTCAACTCTTTTTTTGAAAATTTTTGCAACGTCTTCGGGATTACATGCCATTGTAGTAGGCATTTCTCCGTTACGCATGCGTGTATAGAATTCTTTTACTGGCATTTCGTTTCCAGGTCCGTAGAGCTGCTCACCGAAAGCATAAAAAAGAGTATGTATGTCGATAGAATTTTCACGGACGAAATCATCAGTAAGATCCGCTGTTGTGTCGGTTGAAATTAGATATTGACGCATAAAATCCTCCTTGTTTTATAACATAAAAATGCTTGCAATATTTTATATTCATATATATAATATCACTATATAGGTGAATGTGTAAATTAAAAATATTTTCATTTATCCTATTGACACATTTGTCAAATGATGATAAGATACAAAAGATGTGAATTTTAATGAAGCAGAGTGTCCACTCTCACCTTAGCGCAAGGGCGACTCGGGTTTATACTTTATAAATATATGACTTATAACAGGTCTTTATTTTGTGATGTATGTGGATGGCTGCTGCTATCCACTTTTTTTATGGAGGTGCACTGTTATTAGCGATTTAATGATTAACGAACAAATCAGGGACAAAGAAATCCGATTAATCGGAGCTGACGGAGAACAGCTTGGAATTATGTCAGCAAAGGATGCCATGAAACTTGCAAGAGAGGCTGATGTTGATCTTGTTAAGATTGCACCATCTGCAACGCCACCTGTATGTAAGCTGATTGATTATGGCAAATATAAGTACGAATTAATCAGAAAAGAGAAAGAAGCTAAGAAGAAACAGAAGACAATAGAGACGAAGGAAGTAAGGCTTTCTCCAAATATTGATGTCAATGATCTTAATACAAAGAGCAACGCTGCAAGAAAGTTCCTTGAGAAGGGTAACAAAGTAAAAGTTACATTGAGATTCAGAGGACGTGAGATGGCTCATGTAGAGAGCAGCAAACACATTCTTACAGATTTCGCTGAGAAGCTAAGTGATATAGCCGTTGTTGAAAAGGCTCCTAAGATGGAAGGCAGGAGCATGATGATGTTTTTAACTGAAAAACGTT
>OGYJ01000108.1_pt1 | contig 72982 bp, 64 predicted proteins | sample 1576531 | NCBI WGS metagenome assembly OGYJ01 (sample SAMEA3541574, study PRJEB24748) | human gut metagenome | biome: human gut; feature: human-associated habitat; material: faeces | place: China | collected 2012 | reverse complement strand
AATCAACCTGAGTGGCTACGGCGCGGCTGCCAGTGTCGCAATCGTGGCAGCCAAGCACGGGAAGAAGATTCTTCTTGCGCTGCTCGCCATCCTTGCGATCCCCCTGCTGTTCCTCATGATGCTCCCGACGCTGATTTTTGGCGGCACGGCGCAGAACTCCAGCGACACCACCATTCTGAACGATCAGACGGCAATCACCGAAAACATGAACGAGATCGCATTTGCAGTCAGCGACCTGCTCGGCAGCGGCATTGCCGACGCCGAGCAGCGGATCGCGGACGACTTTGCCGCATCCAGCGCCGATCAGTATGAGATCGTCAACCCGTATGAGAACGAGCGCATCAACAACGTCAATCTGTTCATCTCGCAATACTGTGCCTACCGCGATACGGACGTTGCCGCCATTTCTCTGGAGGATATGAAGCAGCTTCTGCGCTCTGGTATTGGTGAACTGTACGACTATACTTATGAGGACAAAATGCGCGAGGTAGAAGAAACCGCTCTCAATGAAGATGGCGAAGAAGTAACAGCGCTTCGCGAGGTGACGGTGCGCGTCTACACGCTTACCTATCGCGGCGAAGCGTATTTTGCCGATTCCATTTTTCATCTGACCGCCGAGCAGAAGACGCTTGCGCAGAACTTTGCCGAGAATCTCAGCCTGTTTCTGGGCGACGGCCTGTTTCAGAATCTTTCCTCGTCTGAGAGCGGCTTCACGATCCCTGCGCTTGGAGACATCCGCTATACGGACGGCGGCACGGAGGTCGTCTACTACAATCAGCTCGATGAGCGCTATACGAATAAGCCATACGGCACCGACAATATCGGCGGCTACGGCTGCGGACCGACTGCTATGGCAATGGTAGTGTCTTCCCTCACGGACGATCTGGTCGATCCCGTGGAGATGGCAAAGTGGTCATACGACAACGGCTACTGGTGCAGCGGAAGCGGCTCCTATCACGCGCTCATCCCGGCGGCAGCCGAAGCGTGGGGGCTGCCGGTCTCCGGCTGCACCGCATCGGAGCCGCAGCGGATCACGGACGCGCTTTCCAGCGGCAAGCTGGTCGTTTCCATCATGTCCGCCGGGCATTTTACCTCGTCCGGGCATTTCATCGTGCTGCGCGGCGTCCAAGATGAAAAGATCCTCGTTGCCGATCCAGCCAGCCGGACGCGCAGCGAACAGAGCTGGGAACTATCCATCATTCTGAATGAGGCCAGCAAAGCTGCCGGTTCCGGCGGGCCGTTCTGGATCATCGGCTAAAATCTGCACCCAATCAGCACTGCTGACCGGGTGCATTTTCATAATTTACAGAAAATTCACAGGTTCAAGTGGTCTTTTTGTCGTTTTGCGGTGCGTATTGTTATAGAAGGATTTGGAGGACAAACCTATGAGGACAACCATCCAACAGCTTGCAGAATTTCTGACCGCCTGCCGCGGAAACTGGCGAAATGCCTGTTTCATCTCCTGCGGCGTCTGCAAATGTCATTCGCCGTGTTCCGGCTATCTGATGAGCGCAGATGCCGGCAGCACGCCTGTTTTGATTTCCATCGCCGAATATGAACGCCTCACTGCGCAGCGGATCGACCCAAGCGAATGCCGCGGCAACCTCTCCCGCAGCGCCTTTGAGGATATTTATGCGTTATATCTCAACTGGTGCTTGTCAGACGATGAAAGCTGCTGTTTACAGATACTCTCTCTTCTTCCTTCTGAATAGTACATAGGAGGATCTCAGTTTGAAAAAAGCCCACATTACCTGTCCATACTGCCACGCGCCGGCGCAGCTTCGACCGGCCAGCAGCATCTATGGCATCCACACAAAAGACCGTGCAGCGAAACTGTACGTCTGCTCCCGATACCCTACCTGTGACGCTTATGTACAGGCGCACAAGGCGACCGGACTTCCAATGGGGACTCTTGCCAACAAAGAGCTCCGGCAGAAGCGGATGCAGGCACATCGGACCTTCAACCAGCTTTGGGAGAAAGGTTTCATGCGCAAACAGGATGCTTACGCATGGCTGTGCGTCCGGCTTGGCATCCCGGAAGCGGACGCACATATTGCCAACTTCTCGGAGTATCGCTGTGACCAGGTCATATCGCTCTGCAAAGAATTTCTGAACGCACAAAGGAAGGTGAAATATAATGGATCGAAGCAGCATCGTATTGACCGCTGAGCAGCAGTTTCTCGTAGAAAACAGCCTTGAATTTGTCCACTGGACGATTGCAAATCTTATTCCCAAAAGCAACTGCCGTATGGAATATGACGATCTCTTTCAGGAGGGGTGCGTTGCGCTCTGCCATGCAGCGGCAAGCTACCATGGCGGCACATCGTTCAAGACCTATGCCATCACGGTCATCCGCAACCATCTGATCGACTGCTGCCGCAAGCAGGCAAGCTGGCGCAAATATATTTCCGAGCAGTCCTTGGACGACCCGGACGCAACCCTCCCCATACCCGTATGTACAGACCATGCGCATTTTTCCGGTGTGGACGCCGGCGCAGTGCTTACCTCCTGCAAGAAGCATTATCGGGGTGTTGCAAAGCTCGGCGTTGACGCGCTCGTCCTCAAAACGAAGGGCTTTGACTGCAAGGATATTGCAGCGCTCTATCACACCAGCTCCAACAACATCGGCGCATGGATCTCCCGCGCGGCAAAGAAGCTCCGCAGCGACCCGGATTTCCTGGACGCTTTCGACATCGCCTGTTGAAATTGTAAGCTGGCGCCCGTAAAAGAAAAACAAAAGCACATTGGAGGTACTGTTATGGAATACACGAAATACGCAGCCGTTGGGCATTTCAAATGCCATCGCACACTGGCAGGCAAGAAATATCCCGTTGTCATTGTGGGGCAGAAAGAATATATGCTCGACGTGCAGGAAATGACCGTCTGGAGCAGTCTTGCATGGCGGATCCTGTCCCGCAGCCAAATCGCGGAAGCCTATCTGAAGCTGACGCGCGGACTGTCGTTTACATCCCGCCGGACGTTGGACGACTGCATCGACAGACTTGTCACCCGCGGACTGGTCGCGGAGGGGCGCGGTGGCAGCGAGTATGAATCGCTCTACGATCTGCTTTCCTGCCTGTACATCGCGCCGGTTTCCGCAAATCCATTCCTGCGGATTGGCGCATTCCTGAAACTCTGGATTTGGGACGGTATGCCTTTTTCTAAAGCAATCCATCTGTTCTCGCGCCCGAAATGCAGCGTGGAGGAACAGCAGATCGTGCATCTGGCAAATCAGGCGCTTCTCAGCAGCGCGGAGTTGATCAAATGCGCCGAACGCGGTGTGCGGACGCTTCGTTCCGATGCGCAGCTCATGGACTGCCTGTATGACGATGAATTGACCACCAGCGAGAATCTTCCCCTCCTGATGGCATCGTCCCGGCAGGCGCGCCCTGTTTCGGCGGCAATCGCAAACCTGTATCTGCACAAGCAGATCGTCTTTGAGCGGTGCTGAATATGAAAAAGATCCTTGCATGGCCCACACCACTGCTGCAGAAGTGGCTGCTTTCGCTGCTGCTCTGCCTGCCGTTTCTGGCCGCAGCCATCATTTCTGCGTTCTCCGGCGATCGGACGTTTCTGATCCTCAGCGCATTGCTCTTGCTTTTTTGCGGCGTTCGCTGTGCGGAGCTTTATGTAATGCTCGCGAACGAACGCTATTACGCAGAGGAAGGCATTTGTCTTTCGGTTTTCAGCATTCCGTTTCAGCGCCAGCGCAGGGTCATTCTGCAAAAAGCAGACGGAGAACAGGTTATCTTCTGCGTCGAAAAGAACAAGCGGCTGTCTGTGGGGCAAGCCTATCGGGTCTATTTGCCGCTTTCCGCAATTCCAAGTGAAGTCAAGACCGCACACTTGCCGCAGCCATGTGCATTGGCAGTCGAGAAAATTGAACCCGCTTCTTTCGATTGCGAGGAATCGGCAGACTAAACCTCTTAGTTTCTTGAAATTGTTGTCTACCTGTTTTCGTTGATTATTTTTCCGCAGTTTGCTATACTATAGTTAGAAAACAATGAGGAGGTGTGTTCCATGCCCATTGATGAGATTGAAGTCATAAAGCAAAAGCTTGTCGATCAGATCAAGCCGATTGGCGTTTATCTGTTTGGCTCTTTTGCCAACGGTACCGCGCACGCCGACAGCGATTTTGACTTCTACATTATTGTAGATGACAACGAGAAAGATCTTCACGCCGTAGCCACTTCTGCATACAAAGCGATTCGCGGCGTGAAGCAGCGCCCTGTGGATATTCTGGTCGGCACAAAAAGCCGCTTTGACGAACGTAAGAATCAGTTCACCGTAGAAAACGAGGTATTCCACAAAGGAGTTCTGCTCTATGGATCAGCAAGTTAAACAGTGGATTGACTATGCCGCGCAAGATTTAGGCGTTGCCCGGCATCTTTTTGAAAACTACCATCCCAAGCCGCTCGAAATCGTCTGCTACCACTGCCAGCAGTCTGCGGAAAAAGCGATCAAGGCTGTGATTGTCTCTCTGCACTGGCCCACCGGGATTCCCAAAAGCCACGATCTTTCTTTTCTGCTGAATCAAATTCACAACTATATCTCCATCCCGGATGCAATCGGCGATGCTGCAGATGCCCTAACGCCATTTGGTACCATGACACGATATCCGAACGAACTGACTGTCGAGGAGCATCATGCAAAACAGGCAATCGCATTTGCAGAGCAGATTCTAAATTGGACAGCATCTGCTTTGCGATAAAGCAAAAATCACAGTTGCATAACCGAAGCGGTCGCAGACTTGCGACCGCTTTTTTCTGCATTTTGCAGAAAAATCGTATTGTCGCCCTATTTTATAAGTAGAGAGTATTCTTCGTCCATCGCAAAATCTATATATAGTTTTAACATAATTGACAATCCCAATATATTGTGCTACTATACTCATGTAATTGATATTTGTGCAGTTCATCGGAACGCAGACCGTATGGTCTGTGCGTGGGGCTTCTCACATTGCACACGTTGGTCAGGTTTGTATTTGAGTGCTGGTAGCATGGTATTTGCCCGCAAGGGGTAGATGTCGCTGCCGGCATTTTTTATATAGATATTCATGCCGGTGGCAGAAAGGAGTGTTATGGCCAAAGCAAGTCTCATCGGGCTGATCACGCAAGGCCCAGAATTGCAGCACAGCGCCAAGGGCGAACCCTATGTCCGCTTTTCCGTAGCCGAGTATGTCGGCTTCGGTTCGCAGCGGCACACACAGTTTGTTGACGTGTGGGCATGGGGCTACATGGCGCAGCGGCTTGCAAAGTGTACATTGAGTAACGGCGATTTTATCTTTTTGAGCGGCACGTTGGAACTGGAAGAGTTCACAAAAAAAGACGGCATCACAAAGGATAAACGCTTGAAGCTCAGATTGGACGATTGGGCGCCTGTTCCGCAAAAGCGGGAAACAGTCCGTCCAGTACAGAATGAAACAGAGGTTTTTCCAGTCACCGCCGAACAGATCGACGGTGACCGGGAGGAACTGCCGGAATAACGCCGGCGCAGCGGAAGAGGAACCGCACCAGATGATTCAGAAATGATTCGTCGGTGCGGTTCCTCTTTTTTTATTTTATCGAAAGAATTTTGAAAGGTGGCTAAATTTTATGAAACGATCCAGTCCCCTTTGGGGTAGTGTCTCTGTCCTGATCGGTGTGGTCATTGCGATCCTGGCGCTGGTGCGCGGCGCATGGCTCGTCCCGCTTCTGCTCCTGACCTTTACGGCGTGGGGCCTGTGGGTAGTCATGTTCCAGCTTCAGCCCGCGTGGGATTCCATCCGCGGGTATCGGAAGAAGGAGCACGACGCCAGACAGCAGCGGGAAGCATCGCTCTACAGTACGGCGCAGGCTAACGCCGACGCCATGCAGCTTTTGCTGCGGCACGTCAACCATCGGATCTCTGCGTATCTCAAGTCAGTCTATCCGAGCGCCCGCTGGGAGTGGACAACCGGGAACCCAACTGCGCTCGTTATGCAGGGCGGCACCGGTCGAATCCGCGTGTATGGCATTGCGGAATATGACTATGCAGACGTTCAGATCGACCGCAACGGGAATCTCTCTTGTAATCTTCTGAAGGTCGTGCCGGTGCAGCCGCGTATGGATGCGCCGACGCCGCCGAACCAGCAGCCGGTCGATCCGCAGGTCTGGTATGACGTGGAGGGACGTGAAGTATTGGAGCGTGTAATCGCCGATCTGGATTCCCGCGGCCACAGCAGCCTGACGCTGAAAGAAGACGGCAGCGTGTGCATCCACGAGGACGACGACACGCGGGATGTTCCGCAGGAGCATCTGACGGCCTTCCCGCCCAAGGTCTACTGGCCGCGTCTGGGACAGGTGTTGGAAAGCGAAGGCTTGAGTGCACGTGTTCAGGATAACGAGATCGCCGTATCATGGTAATTTTTTGAGAAAGGAGCGAAAATTCGAATGAAAAGCGGACGCAGTATTCAGGATGTGAGCCGCGAGATCCTGCGCCAGCAGGAGGCAAAGGCAGACTATCTGGTCGCAACCGACCGTCTGCACATGGATACATATGGCGACAGCCCTGTGATCCGTGTGCTCGACCGCGAGGGTATCGACCAGATCGAGCCACTGGAGATCCAGCAGACCGCACACCAGCAGATCGGCACCTATCTGGACATTCCCAGCAAGTATTATGACCGGATGCTCCAGCGCGATCCCGCGCTTCTGAGCTACAACGTCAACCGCTGGTTCCAGAAGGAGCCGGAACAGAAGCTGCTGCGCACGATGGACGGCAAGGCCAGAGCGTTTCTCAGCAACCGCTATCGCCGCATCGACAATCTGGACATTGCCCGCGTTGTTCTTCCCATCATTGGCGAAATGGAGGGCGCGCACTTTGAAAGCTGCGAGATCACCGACGACCGGATGTATCTGAAAGTTGTCAATCCGCGCTTGCAGGCAGAGGTAGTTCCCGGTGATATTGTGCAGGCCGGCATTATGATCTCCAACAGCGAGACAGGACTTGGTGCCGTCAACATTCAGCCACTTATTTACCGGCTGGTATGCTCCAACGGTATGGTGGTGAACGAAGCCGGCACCCGCCGGGCACACATTGGCCGCGTGAACACCACGGATGTCAATTTTGCCCTCTATTCGCAGCAGACGCTGGACGCCGAGGATCGTGCATTTGTCCTGAAGATTCAGGACACTGTGCGCGCCGCCGTTGACGAAGCCAGATTCTCGACGGTTCTGGAGCGGATGCGGGAAAGCAAGCAGGCGCAGCTCAATACACAGGACCTGCCCGGTCTTGTCAAGCTCGCCGGTTCCAGCTTCGGTATTCTGGAGGAAGAAGGCAAGGGTGTTTTACAGCATCTGATCGAGGCTGGAGATTTTACGCTCTACGGTCTGGCGAACGCTGTCACGCGGTTCAGTCAGGATGTTGAAAGCTATGACCGCGCAACGAAGCTGGAGGAGATCGGCTACAGCGTGATGACGATGTCGCCGTTGCTGCTGCAAAAGATCAATCAGACACAGGTCACAAAACTTGCCGCATAACGGCAGACAGTTAAATTTGAAAAGGAGTTTTCTTTATGAGTATTCAGAATAACACCGCAGTTGATGTGTATCAGAATTTTGTACTTCCCACAGCGCTGAACAGCGACTTTTCGAGTGAGGATCTTGCCGACGATATGGAAGGCTTACAGCTGACCATGCAGCGGGTGAAAATCCCCGGCGGTGGAAACTTGCAGTTTGAGATCCGCAGCGACGACCCGGACAACCCCGACTATGAGCGTAAGCTCGTCGGCGTGATTCTCTATCACCATCTCGCCAACGCCTACTGGCCAGAGGGCAGCGAGTACGACGACAACGTGCCGCCATTCTGCCAGTCCTTCGACGGCAAGCAGGGCTACGGTGAACCGGGCGGCGTCTGCGCAGCCTGTGCATTCAACCAATTCGGCAGTACGGCAAACGGCAGCGGAAAAGCCTGCAAAAATATGCGGCAGGTCTATCTGCTGCGCAGCGGCGAGTATCTTCCGCTGCAGCTCTCCCTGCCGCCCACAAGCCTGCGCCCGTTCAATGATTTCATGAACCTCGCCTTTGTCGCCCGCCGGCGCCCCAGCTATTCCGCCATCGTGGAGATCGGTCTGAAGCGCGCGGAAAGTGGTGGCTATACCTACAGTGTCGCCACGTTCCGAAAGGTACGGGAACTTGAGGGGGAAAGTCTTGCGGCCGTTAAAAGCTACGCAGCAAATTTCAAAGAGCAGGTCAAATCGCTTCTGGCACAGCGTGTGGAGAACTACAAGTCCGATGTGGAATCACTCACCGGCACGGCTCCCTTGGAGCTTGCCGACAACGGCGACCACTTTTCCTATCCGGGCGTCATTGACGGCGAACGCGACGAGCTGCCACTCTAAACAAAAGCAATCAACAAAGCTTGCTCCGCTAAGCAAACGGCAGATGCGATTTGCCGAAAAGAACCACAAGCTGGTCTATGCGTTTTTGCAGGAGCAGCGGTATGATCCTGGCGAATATTACGATCTTGCCGTCATGGGCTACCTGCGCGCCGTGGAACGCTATTGTTCCCATGCCTATCTGCGCCGCTTTTCGTTCTCTACCGTCGCCTACCGCGCGATGCAGCAGAGCATCGTGTCATGGAAGCGCGGGGAGAGTCGGCGCAGACAGGCGGAGGAAGCCTACTGTGCGCTTTGCGGCCGCAGAGAGACCGTCTGTGACGCGGAGCTTTCGGAAGCATTTTTCTTTTCGGAGCTGCAAAAATGCGGAACACCGCAGCAGGCCGCGTTTGCGCTGCTGCGCCTGCACGGGTACAGCATTGCGGAGATCGCCGCGCGGTACAATCTCGACCCGCGGCGTGTGCGCCGGATGCTCAAAAGTCTGTATTCCGCCTATCTGCGGTTCCGTGAAGATGGGAAGGAGGCGACAAAATGAAGGATCAGCACACAAGGATGCTCCACGGGCGTCTGCTCCGGCCACTGAAAGTCGGCAGCAGCGCGCTCATCGACCACGAAGGGCAGTTCATTCTGACCTCGCTGGTCACGTCCATCCAGGTGCAAAATGAACAGGAAGCAAAGTTTGAAACGCTGAATACGCACTATCATGTGAAGTTTTCGCCGCTTCAAGCAGCAGTTGCGGCGTCAATTCTGATGGCCGTCGCTGCATGAATGAACACCCTGCGGCAGTCTCCCGTCTGACTGCCGCAGGCCCCGCTGACCCCAGCCACAGTTTTTGTGGCTGCGGTTTTTCCATAGGAGGTTTTATGAACGAACAGATCGTCCCGGTTTCCGGGAATCAAAAAATTGCGTTTCGATGCCAGCGGTGCAGCGCCTGCTGCCGCCATGTAGAAAACAAGGTCATGCTGGAGCCATACGATGTTTATCAGCTTGCGCTTCATTTTCAAAGCGAAGGGCAAACCATCAAACCGGAGGATATCTGTGCGCAGTACGCACACCCCATGCCGCTGGAACCGTATTTCCCGATTTTCCTGCTGAATACCGCAGGCGAAGATCAGCACTGCATTTTCCTGAACGGGAATCATTGCAGTGTTTATGCGCGCCGTCCGCGTGCCTGCCGAATGTATCCATTCACTGTGGATGCAGGGCGGCGCGGTAAGGACTTCGAGTATTTTCTCTGCACGGATTACCCCGGTCACTTCGGCAAAGGCCGCATCCGGGTCAGCGACTGGTTTTATGAGAACTTTTCCAAGGACGCCCGACGTTTTGTGAAAGCTGATTACGCAGCGATTCGGCAGTATGGCAAGCTGCTCCGGCAAATGACACCTGCGCAGATCGAGCATTTGCTGTTCCAGTTTCTGTTTTACCGCTACTGGAATTATGACCTGAGCAAGCCCTTTCAGGAGCAGTTTGAACACAATCAACGCCAGCTGCTTGCATTCCTGCAGGAACAGCTGGCCCAAAATGGAGGTTCTATATGAGTCAATCCAGAATCACTGGCGCAGTCCTTCTGTGCTGGGAAGATTGCACATCCATTCTCTCGAAGCACCTGACAACGCTGCTGCAGCGTCCGATTCAGCTGTGCAGGATGGTAGAAGACTATGACTACTGGTGCGTTGCGTCGATAAACGGAAGGTTCTCCATCCCGGAGCTTCATGCTCTGCTGGATGCGCTTTCCGCAGCCACGACAGACTTTCCCGATCTGATCCCGGAGGACTCCGACCAGACGCGCTCGTTCAGCATGGAGTTTTCCCGTGCGCTGTTACAGCATTTTTTACACATGGGCTGGCGCTACGAGCATCTCACTGAGGAATATCTGATGGTGATCGATGCAGATATTGCCACCCCGGAATACTGCACCACAAATGGAGGATCACAAGATGTCTGAAGCAAAACTGATGCTGCCGCTGTTTTGTAACGGCATGTTTAACTGTGGCGGCCGCAGAATCCGTGCTGTCCACCTCTATGATGTTTCCGATGGGGAGCATCGCTATCGTCTTTGGACAAAAGCAGGAACGCCAGATATAGACTATCCCCGCGGGGAATCTGACCGCTACCTGCTATACGTTGAGATCCACGGATACCTCGCACCACTTGGCATGACGGAATATTTTCTGACTGAACATTGTGGGTATTTGCCGGCTATGCAGGAACTGTATGGCGGTGCAGAACATCGGAGAACGTATTTTGACACTCTGCAAAAGAGCGCTATTGAGGAAGCTGTCGCAATCGAGAGAACTGTGATCTACCATCTGGGCAAAGAATCGCCCCGGCAGGCAGACTATATCCACGGTATCCTCAATGAGCATCTTATGCGGTATACCGCCAGCAAGGAAAGCGAAGGGAAAACCTTCCCAGATTATATCGGCGCATTGATGGCGGATGAGCTTGACCACTGCATACAGCTTTCCAAAATCTATCGGTCGCTTAAGCAGCAGGAGGATGAAATGCGGCAGGCACAGATTGCCGAGCAGGATCGTGTGTACCAGCAGTCTGTCAATACAGAAAAAGAAAAAGCTGTCGGCGCCGCGCTGCAAATCATCCGCAGCGGCGGCACATTGAAAAACGATACGCTTTGCTATTACAAAGACGATGGCTCGTTTGTGGAAACCTCGTTGATTCTGTATTTGATGCGCGAATATCACATTGACGTGCCGCTCCGCACACAGGGATGGATCAAAGAACGGTTGGCAAGCGCAACCGTTCAAGAGGACTTCTGCGGCTCCGTTACCTACTATCGCGCGAAAAAGAGTCCATGCTCACAGAAATTCTTTGGCTGTATGCGGGATCTGATTTTGGCAGTCCACAACACAAAAAAGGAAGCGGCATAATCAAGCCGCATATAAGCTGGGCGGCACAGAGTTTTTCTGTGCCGCTTTCAAACTCAAAAAGGAATGGAGAACACAAAAATATGAGCAGTGAAATTTATTACGATAAGGCATTTGTTTCTGTTGGCAATCGATTTATCCCGCTTGTCTGCCGTGGCTCGACCAATACCTATGAATTTAACGCGCATGGGCGCGAGGTCGCGGAGCGGTACTGGTCTGTTCTGGATCTCCCATATCGGGGCAGGCTGCTGTTTACAAGCGATGAGCTCCAGAAGATCGCAGAAACCTATGAAGGCTTCAGCAGCGGCAACCGCGGCGGGATGCGCAAGAGCCGGAACAGCGCTTTTGAAGCCGCTGAGTTTCAGCGCTGGTTCCTCGCGGGCCTGAAGAACGCGCACACGATTGAGGAATACCGTCAATATAGAAATTCCATCGTTCTTACAGATCAGCATGCGCAGAAGATAACGTATGCCCCCACGACAGAAGCATTCTTGGCCGCGCTTTCCCGCATCGGTGAGCAGAACGCTGACATCCGTTTTGATTCCTGCCGCAGCTTCTACCATCCGCCGCATGTCAGCAAGCAGTCAAAGTTTGATAAGTTGAAACAATTCTATGTCCTAAAAGCATGGAGCGGATACTTTGTAAAGCAGACACGGCACGGCGTCATGACCATCCGCACCGCCGATCCAACGGTTGCAACTGTGCGAAAATTCAGAACGGAACGGGCCGCGCAGAAGTACATGGAGGAAAATGCTCCGTTCTTTTCCCGTGTTCCTTTTTCTGTCGAGTGCGTTCAGCCAAAAGAGGCAGCGAAAGCGGCATGAGCATATTTTCTGATGTTTCCAGCATCATGTGCAGCTTCATTCTACTGCGCTTATTGCTATGAAAATACTCTCGTTTGGAGCTGGTATGCAGTCTACGGCACTTGCTCTGATGTCCTGTGAAAATGCAAACGCAGCGCAGAAGGGCCGTGCCCATCCATACCCGCTGGTTCCCGTATATGACCTTGTCGTATTCTGTGATCTCGGCTTTGAACCGCCATGGGTCATGCGGCAAGCCGAGTTTGTTCATCAGGCCTGTCAGGATGCCGGCCTTCGGTATGAAATGCTGTATACGCCGCTATACGACGATCTCATGCAGAACTTTGGCAAGCGGCGCGTCGTCAGTATTCCATGGTGGACGCTTCGCTCCGATGGCCACAAATCCCGGATGCCGAGAAACTGTACGCTGGACTATAAGGTGGCGCAAATTGCAAAGTTTCTCCGCTGGGAGGTACTCGGCTATCGAAAGGGCCAAAAGCTCCGCGATGAAGACAGGAAAGCGCATGAGATGCACATGGGATTCAGCTTTGAAGAACGCCACCGCTGCAAAGAAAGCCCGAATCCGATGCTGACCAATCATTTTCCGTTGGTCGAGATGGAATTGACCCGTGCAGACAACTACGCCTATATTCTTGATGTTTGGGGTCTTGACACCAAGGCGTCCGCCTGCTGCTTCTGCCCATTTCACAGGAACTACTTTTTTCAGTATTTGCAGGAGCATGAGCCATTCACATATGGCAGACTGGTCGCCGTCGATGAACTCCTGCGCGATCAGACACCACATCCGCCCATGGACTCTGACCTGTTCATTTCACGGAGCAGGAAACGGCTTGCGGATTTGACACCGGCAGACTGCTGCGACGCTGAATGTTTTCAGTATCGCGGCAGAATGATTTGGAATGGATTCTAGCTTGCTGCCGTTTGAATTGTCCATAAAAAACAGAGAATGATAGAAGCAGGGGTCATTGGATATCTGTAGGTGCTGACTAGACTCATACGGGCCTCATGCAGCACAATAACGATTACGCTGCCGTGCGGGTTAACAGGGGTAACATATATCAATAGACGCAGGCTTGAAATCTTAGCGCAATTATGCTAAACTGCAAGCAAGGAGGATGATACTATGAACATGATCCGTCGGATGCGCTGCGTTTTCTTTTCAGGCGCTGCGTCCTTGCTCACGTTGACAAGGAACCGGATATGCGATGCAAGCATCCGTTTCGCGCGGTCAGGAACAATGACGGTCTAGGTCTGTTCTTTTGCCATGGCATCAGGCTCCTGCAATCACACTGTCCAGATACGCATCCAATTCATCGGCGGTGCAGCCGGTTCTGCCCGCAAGCCGGTCTTCCTCCACAGCCAGAAGTTCTTCACGGAGTTTCAGCATTTTCTCCCGGCGATTGAAGGATTCAATATCCATGACGACCAGATCGCCCTCGCCGTTTTTGGTCAGATAGACCGGTTCTGCCGTTTTTCTGCACAGTTCTGCGATTTCATTGTAGTTCTGGCGAATAGCCGCCGACGGACGAATATTCATACTCTCGCCTCCATATAGCATGATTTTGATTTCATTACATCCTAATTATGCTATCTTGTCAACCGGCCTCTCCAGCATCCAGTATCACTCCAACAGCTTCGCGTAATTCCGGCGGGCATAGACCACTCTGGCAATCGTCACGCGCTTTTCTGTCTCGGACACCCAGTAAAGCATCATGTAGTTCTCAACGAGCGGCTTGCGATACTCATGCTTTAACGGACGCAGCGGCGCATTGGCTGGCTGCGCATACGGAAAATCCCGCAGACTTTCCCCTGCGGCTGCCAGCCGCTCCGCAATGTGCTCTGCCGCAGTTGGATTGTTCAGCTCCCTTGCGATATATACGACGATCTCTACCATGTCCTGCATGGCAGACGGCAAATACTCGACGTTATACAACCTTCGATCCTCCGATGGCGTCCTTCATGGCTTTCAGAACGTCCTTGGAGGAATAGCGTTCGCTGGACAGCTCTGCTTTGCGCTCGGCGGCCTGCAGTTTGAAGTAAATCTCGCTTTCAAATTGCAGATTTTCAAACGCTTCCATACTCAGAACGACCATATCACCGTAGCCGTTTTTCGTCAGGAACACTGGCTGCGCAGTTTCGTGGACGGTTTTGGAAATCTCCGCAAAGTTGTTTCTCAGGTCAGAAACCGGAGAGATCCACAGCCTTTCCAAGCTGCCGCACCGTTATCCATTTTTTGAAGCCGACTTCATGCCGGCGAACAAATATCACAAGATGTTTGTTGCGAATTGGTATCTGATTCTTTATCAGATTCAGGATGATACGGTCTATGTCGATTACATACTGAATTGCTGCAAAGGTTATGGTTGGCTGCTGCAGGCGTGAAAACCAATACCCTATCTCCCATAGTCATCATTGACCATCTCTTTTGAATGGAATAATAGCAGCGACCGTGCGGTTTCAAAAAAGCCGCACGGTCTTCTTATACCATGGCCAATGTCAAGTCCGAATTGTGCCGATTTTTTATCGCATATTTCGTCACTTCGCGTATAGCCAGCCCCAGCAGCTTGTGGTATCATACTCTCGTTTGTTTGACACCACGACGAGGAGGCACATCATGCAGTACACCGACAACGAAGCCGCTTTGATTGGCGGGTTGATTTCCAACTACTTTCTTCGTCCGGCTGTATCCGCCGCACTGAAGGATTCTTATACCCGCGTGCTGGAGCATCTGCGCACAGGCCGGGTGTCTGCCGCCGATCTCAAGCAGATTCAGAAAGCGCTAGCATTTTTGACGCCGACCTGTCAGATGTCCAGAGAGGCCCAGCGCGACCTGATGGGCGCCAGCCTGAAGACGACGGCGCTGCTAAGTTCCTGCCGCTGATTGCAAAAACCACAAATCGTCAGAAATGCTGCCGGCTTACGTTCCGGCAGCATTTTTTCTATACAGAAAAGAGCGCCCCGAAGGGCGCTCCTCGCAGATGAAACAGGTCACATACGGAATTTACGGATGCAAAGGAAAAGCTGGATGCAAAGCTCTTGATACAGATCTTCATCCCATACACCGTCAATAACGGATTCCTTGGTCAGTAATGGTTGGTACATTGCCAGAATTTTCTCGTTCGCGAGGTCATCTCCGCTTTTGGCAAGAATCAGAAGCTCGTAGAAATTCATGTTTCCTCCTCCAGTTTCTCCCGAATGCGGCTCAGTGCGCGATAATAGATCGCAGCCGCGCCTTTATATCCAATCTGTAATTCCTGTGCGAGCTCGGTAAACGAGCGCTCCTCCAGAATTCTCGCCAGCAGAATATATCGTTCACGCTTTTGAAGCTGGTCAAGTGCTTCGAGGACTGCTCTGTACTCCATCAGCAGCTCCATTCTTCGGAAGTATTCATCTTCCCATGCTTCTGCCGAGATGGGCTGCCGGTCAGGTTCCATCGGTCGTTCATGCTGTTGCTGTCTGTGACGCTGAGAAAGGTAGGCATTCTTTCTCCGCTTCAGCGCGACTTGAAGATAGGCGGTAAATTGGTTCTGAATCTGATATTCTTCACGGCTTCCGTCATTTCTATATTGCATGATTCACCCTCCGTATCCGTCTGTTTTCTGGCGAACAGGACGGTATACGGGAGGATTTCTGCATCGGTTTGGTCTAAAAAAACGTAAATAGTCACAGCCGGTTTCATGCTTGCACAAATAATCGACTACATATGGAAATGATAACTCAGAAAGGCTTTGCTGTATGGATAAAACGAGAAAACTCTCCAATGCCCAGCATGGATGCTTTCTCTCCTTCACTGGGGTATGCTTGTCTCCTTATTTCACAGTAGCAATGCGCTAAACGGAATATTAAATTCCAGTATATACAAAATCCTCCTTCCGGTTTTCTCTGGAAGGAGGATTTATCCGAGTGTCAACTTCGGTAACTATTATGGTCTAAGATATAGAATCGGGCACACTCGAAATGCCGCCATGCTTCATTGTAGAAAGGCCCGCAGCTCTGCACGCGAACGAGACGATCTCGCGCAGCGCCGCCTCATCCAGCGCTCCCGGCGCTTTTCCGGTCTGGAGCAGCTTCCACACGGCGCTGCCGCCGAAGATGTCGCCCGCGCCGGTCGTATCCACGACCGTGATGCCCTTCAGGCTGTCCACATGGCCGCTTGCGCTGCAGTTCTGGAACCAGCAGCCGTCCGCGCCGCACGTCACGAACACGAGCTTCACCGGGAAGTGATCCAGAATATACTGCGCACCCGCCTGTACGCCGATGCCGAACAGGAACTCGACCTCTTCGTCGCTGATCTTCACCACATCGGCCTGCCGGAGGCCCCAGAGCATCTGCTCCTTTGCCTCGTCGAGGCTGCGCCAGAGCGGCTTGCGCAGGTTCGGATCGTAGGTGACGAGCTTCCCATGTGTCTTTGCATACTCCACGGCACGGTATGTCGTTGTCCGGGCCGGCTCGTCTGTGAGTGAGAGTGTCCCGAAGTGGAACACCCGCGTTTCGTCGATGAGCGAAAGATCCAACTCGTCAAACGTCAGCTGCGTGTCCGCGCCGGGCTTGCGCGCGAAAGCAAATTCGCGGTCGCCGTTTTCGTCCAGCGTCACGAACGCCAGCGTTGTGAACACATCGTCCGCCGCCACAAGTCCCTTCGTCTCGATCCCCGCGCCCCGCAGCGTATTGGTCAGAAGTTTGCCGAACGTGTCCGTGCCCACCTTGCCGAGCATCCCCACCTTCCCGCCGAATTTGGCGATCGCTGCAAGGAAATTCGCCGGGGCTCCACCCGGATGCGCAGCCATTGTGGGATAGCCGTCCGAGTCGATAGACTGCGTCGTAAAGTCGATCAAAAGCTCACCAAGCGCAACTACATCATACATTCTTTTTCCTCCGTAATTGTAATGCTCCATTGATTCTCATACTTTGCTCCCGGCGCAAGATGGATGAGATCACTCTTACAGCTCAGCTCCTCCACCACGTCCTGCCGCGACGGAAGCGACGCCCACGGCTCAATGCAGACATACGGCGCATCCGTGTGCGGCATATGCCAGATACCGAGATACGGCATCTGCGGATAGGCTACGGTCACCGATTTGCCCGTTTTCTCCGAGCACAGGCTCACGCACCGTGCCATATTTTTCAGCACGATCGCATCCTCATCGAACAGCTCATGACGCAGGCAGATGGTCGTACTGTCTTCCAGCGGAAAGAATTCTGTCTGACCGTTGAGATAGCAGTCTCCGGTAAAGCCAATACGGTCTGGCAGACATGGCTGCGAAAAGCACAGTTTATAGTCTTCAAAGCCAGTGCTGCCGGTCAGCGGAACCCGGAATCCCGGATGCCAGCCGATGCCGAATGGCAGCTCTTTTTCGTCCTCATTGCAGACGGAATACGTCACATGGACCGTCCAGCCGCGCAGCGCATAGCGTACCCGGAATGTAAAGCGAAACGGATACTGCCGCAGCGTTTCTGGCGTTTGTCGCAGGCAGAACGTGACAGAATCGGCAGACTGCTCCTCGATAGAGAAAACAGAATCCTTTGCAAATCCGTGGATATCCATCGAATAACGTTCGCCGCAGAGCGTATAGCAGCCCTCCGTCAGGCGAGCAACATAGGGGAACAGGACCGGTGCGCGGTCACGCCAATATTTTTCATCGCCGTTCCAGAGAAATTGTGTTCCTTGTTTGGAGCCAAGCTCCATCATCTGCGCGCCGAACGGATCGACGCACAGCGTCAGGTTTTCATTTTGCAGCGTCAGCATCCGTCAGTCTTTTGCCGCCGGATACTCATTGCAGAGCAGCCGGTAAGGCGGCTCATCTTCCTCGATCTTCGGAAAACGGCCAACCGGCGGATTGAAGCGGTTGTCAGTGTTGTCATCGTTGCACTGGCTGACCTCACCCAACAGGACGGGACCAGTGCCGGGCTCAACCGAAAAATCATGATACAGCCCCTGATAAACGAAAATGCTTTCACCCGGTTTCAACCGGATCTGCGTTCCGGCCGGAACGGTATAGCTTTTGCCGTCGGTGTGGACTTTCACGTCAGATTCATAATCGATTTCTTCGTTTGGAAGACGATTGTAGACGCGGATCAATACGTTGCCGCCGCCGCGGTTGATGATGTCCTCGGTCTTGAACCAATGGAAATGATTCGGTGCGTACTGCCCTTCCTTCAGGTACAACAGCTTTTCCGCATAGACCTTCGGATACTTGTCCGGCATGGCACGATTTCCGTTGCGGATCGTGATAAGCGAAAAACCAAAGTGGTCAAAGTCGCCCTGACCATAATCCGTGATGTCCCAGCCGAGCATGCAATCGCGTACTTCATCGTATTCGTGCCCCTTGCTTTCCCATGCCTCAGGCGTAAAATGGCAAAAAGGCGGCAGGTAGCAATGTTCCTGTGCGCACATAGCCTCGAGCTCTTTCAACGCTTTGTTGATCTCACTGCGCTTCATAATAGCGCTCCTTTCCATTTAATTTCTATATTCAGGCTCCGCCAGACGGTCCTATTCTGTGCCGTGCGGAGACCGTACTGTCGTTATCAAAACTTCCGGAACGAACCCGGTTTTTTCTTGGCCCCGGACGGAAGCTCCATCCGGGGCCGGATCATTACTGCTTAGGGAAGATCAATAGAAACTCTTGCGGAGGTTTCAAACATTCTGAGCAGGATGGTCGCAACCTCACTGCGCTTGATGCTGCTTGCCGGATGGAACGTGCCCTTCGCGTCGGAACCCGTCAGGATACCCGCGCGGTAGAACTCGTAGATTTCAGCCGCGAACTTGTCGGTCGTTTTCACGTCGGGAATTGCGTTATCCGCCACAGTGTTGATGGCCTTGTAGGCATCCTCTGCGCCGTGGAAGATGTGGACGAACTCGCCGCGCGTGACCGGCGCGTTCATCTGCGCCTGGGTGTAATTCGCGTAGTCCTTCTCAATGATGCCGTTCACAACTGCGTAATTGACATAGCTGTCATACCAGTTCGCGCCGCCGTTTCTCAGGGTGACCTCGCCCTCGTGCTCCATCTGATAAAGAGCAGCTGCGAGCTTGATCGCCTGCGCCACGGTCAAAGTATCGTCCGGTTTGAACTTTGTTGCCGTCACACCGTCGATGAGACCTGCCGCCCACGCGCTCTGCACGCTCTCATAGTACCATGCCGTCTGCGGGACATCGGTGAACGGAAGAGCTTCTTTCTCTGCTTCCGGTTTCTTACCTACGCCGGCGTTCGGGCTGACCGGTCTGACGGTTCCGCCGGAGGGCTTCGAAGGCTTGGTCAGCTTCGGGATGACATGCCCGTAGGAAATCACTGCGTGGCAGCTCTTGCAGCAGGTGTCGCCGGTGTAGCCTTCCTCGGTGTAGGTTGCGTCTTTCGCGTTAAGAACTTCCGTGCCGCCCACATGGTTGGTCGGGTCAGTTTTCGGGGTAATATCCGCCTCAGTCAGCTCTTCTGTCGCGTTTTCATCTGCAAACAGCTTGCTGCATCCGGAGCAGGTGTAATACGCCCTGTGACCCTTGTCGACGCAGGTCGCTTCCACAGCCGGAACCAGCGTCGTGGTGTGATGAATGTGGCCGGTCGCGGGCGCGATGATATAACCGCACACTGTGCAGGTCTGCGGATCATTTTCCGTTGCCGCAGAGCCAGGCGTATGGGGCTCTACGTCGTTCTTCTCGTCGCAGCCGGAGCACGCATGCCAGTGATGGGTTTCATCCTTGCTCCATTCGTTGGACCAGCTGTGCACGTGCGAAGAAGAAGCTTCTGCGGAAATGCAGATATTGCCTGTTACCTGCTCAATCACAATCGTGCCGGTTTCCTTGGAGTAAGTGTACGCACCATCACCGAGGATCGTACCACCCATGGTAACCTCTACCGTATCGGGCAGCTCGAATCCTTCATCCGCTTTCAGGGTATACTCCAGTTTCTTACCGATCTGGACTGTCGTCTTGTCTCCGCTGAGATGCGTCAGCTTGCCAACGATGACTGCCTGTGTGCCGTCCACGCCAAATATGAGGGAATGCAGGTTCATCACCGGCTTATTGACGCCATGGAATTTCAGGTAGACATCATGCACACCGGTGATATCTTTCTGCTTCAATTCAGCAGTCCGTTCCTCAAATTGATTCCAGTTATCTCCTGTGCCCTCAATATGAGCAATTTCAGCAATAGGATCGCTGTTCAAATCATCCAGATGAACGGTAACCTTAGAATTTTCTACATCTGCATCGTAGTTCTTCTCCGCATAGGTCAGAATTATGGTACTGAAGCTGCCTTTCGGAATGTCGAAATCCACGCAGCGGTAGCCCACATAGCTTCCAGGCATCAAACCGCCCAGATTAGAAACCGTACCTTCCACTGCACCGGTCGCGTTTCCTGTCGACTCGTACTTGACGCCTGCAGATGCAATCTCAGCGCTTACCGCCTCGATTTTTTCTGCTGCCGGCTTCAGGCGAACCAGAGAAGAGACAGCATTGTTCAGCGCCGAAATTGCTGCGCCAATTTCTTCATGTGTTGCGGCTTCATTCTTATACACAGTCTTCGCCGACTCCAATACGGTCTGCAGTGCATTCCAGGATTCCGGCGCATAGTTTGCCTGTGTAAGCCCCTCCACCTCCTGAATTGCAGCAAGGAGCGCCTCCTTGGTGGCTCCGGCAAATTCGCCGCCCAGCAGCTCCAGTTCCGCAAGGTAAATCTCCTGGCCTGCATTCTCAAACTCGATCTTATAATAGGAATAGACATCCTGAACCTCTTCAGAAATTGCGAAGGGACGGGTGTACTTATCACCGCCATTGGTAGGATTGATGTCCCAAGCAAAGCTCTGGTTGCTTCTGGCATCCAACTCGGTCCAATTTTCACCATTCATGGATCCGTAGAACTTCCATGCCTTGGGCGCGTACTCCGCATCCCAGCTGGTCAGTGTATACATACTGATCTGGATGGGGCTGGCGAAGTGATATGTCAGATATCCGTTTTCCGAGTCATCCCAGCTTGCATAACCGTTGCGGTCATGAGCCTTATTGTTAAACAGCTTTTCCGTGTTTTTGGCATTGGTTGTAATGGTATCCTCATTTCCGCCGCCTCCTACCGTGGAAACCTCTGTCTTGGTATGGTCAACCAGCAGTTGCGGTCTTCCCGTGCCCTCCGTGATGGAAGGCGGCATATCCGCGTCCGCCATGCCCCAGGTTTGGGACGGCGTAGCGTCCATGGTGAACTCCAGGGTAACAGACTCGCCCTGCAGCACCCCGGGCATGAGGTAGGTAGCAGTCTGCTCTACACCGTTGACGGACAGGCTCTGGACGTACTTGTTTTCTCTGCTGACGCCCGGCGCCAAAATTGTAATGGTGTGACCGTCGTCCCGGTGGATCGTCACCTTTTCAAACAGTGGGGTGCCAATGGCTGTAACGCCATTGCCGTTGGTCAGCGGATACAGACCCATAGAGGAAAGGACATACCAGGCGCTCAATTCGCCATTGTCGTCATCGCCCAAATAGCCTTGCCCAACTTCTTCGCCCACAAACAAGCGATCCAGCGTATCCCGGACAAACTCTGCAGTTCTCCACGGACGGTCTGTATAGAGATACATATAAGGAATGTGATGCGCAGGCTGGTTGGTCATATGGATCTGCCCCTGTTTCGCATCACGGCCTTCCCAGTTTTCCTTATGGCCGGTCCAGGAGCCAGGATTGGCTGTGCCAACCGCCGAGTAAGCTTCATCCAGCTTATCACCCAAAGCCGTTCGCCCATCCTTGTCTCTGGCCATTCCGTACAAATTGGCTAATCCCTGACCATCATAGGGCGGGAATGCATAGTTATAGGCATTGTCTTCACAATAGCCGTAACCCTGTGCCGTAGGATCGAACTGCTCGTCCGTCTGCAGCCACGTCCCATCGGACTTCTTGGCACGGAACCAACCGCCCATGCTCTCATTGAACAGATGGACATAATTGGTGGCTCTTGCAGTAAAATAGAGGTATTCATCGTTGTACTTCTGCCAGGCCTCGCTGCCAAGTTCTGCTTTATCCCGCAGATACTTCGCCATCGACGCAATGGCAAAGTCCGTTCCGCTGCCTTCCATGGACCAGGAGAAATTGAATTCTTCTCCTCCCCAACCGCCAGTCACCCCGTTCTGAGGAACATATCCGCGAAACACCATGCCGTCCATGTGCGCACGGCCAGAGTAGGAGTTTTTCCCGTTATTGACAGAATAAACCGATCCGTTCCGCAGCGCCGATGCATAAGCCGCCTCGACATCAAACGTAACGCCTCTGTTCAACGCGTCCGCAAAAATATTGTCAGAGTTGGTGCCCACCATACAATCGGTGCCCGCAGGCGCGATCCATCTGGGGATCCAGCCCTGCTCTCTGTAGTGCTGGATCAGTCCATCTAGCAGCTGAGTTGCTTTTTCTGGTGCAACGATGGAGTAGAGCGGCCAAGTGGTACGGAAGGTATCCCAAAAACCATTGTTATATACAAATTGACCGTCTACCACGTTTCTGGTGTAGGGGGAATAATGCTGCCAATGCGGCTGCTCATTGGTGCCCGTATTCTCAGCCAGGCTTGTGGGATAGACAAATGCCCGGTAGAGATTCGAATAGAAGGTGACTCTTTCGTGGTAGCTACCACCCACAACTTCAATGCTTCCCAGCGTATCGTTCCAGATCTTCAACGCCTTGGCCTGCACTTCGTCAAAGCCTTCATTTTCAGCAATTTCCATGTGCAGTGCACGCTGTGCCTGATCTTTGGAGATAAAAGAGGTGGCCACTTTCATTTCAATGACGGTTTCACCGCCTTTACTGGGAGTAAACGCAAACATTCCCATAGAACCCGTACCGGCGGAGTGCCAATCAACAGGTGTTTGAGAAAACTGCCCCACGATGTGCATGGTGGTTTGTCCGTTTGCCTTCTGTTCCGAGGTCGTATGGAACTCAGTCTTGTCCGCGTTAAATTCGATGATAGAGTCTCTCCGCGCATTCACAGGGTCAAACATAATGTTGCACGCCTTAGCACCAGCCGGGAATGTGAAGCGCAACACCGCCGCATGCTCAGTAGGTGTGACCTCCACCTTGACATTGGGTGCGGTGGCGTCATCCGCATTGAGGGTCACGCCGTAATAATACGGCTTGGCGATCTCATTTTCATGACTGAAAACAGATCCTCTGTTTTCAATGGCATTGCGCACAGCACCGTAGTCGGTCGTGGTAGAATCGGCAGAGAAATAGTAGGTTCCGCTCTCTCCGATCCAGTTGCTGGCTACGTGAGAGATCTTGATGCCCTTAAACCGGGCTTCCGCTCCGCTGTAGGCATAGGGCGTATTGTCTGTACTGCCGTCCGTCGTGGGCACCCAATAGTTGAAGCCGAAAGGCGTTGCCACAATGGGCACATTCAGGCCTCGGGCGGGAGCATTGCCCGTAGAGTACGTACCCCGCAGAATATTCACATAATCGGCCAGATTGGTGACCTTCGGATCTGCCTGCTCAAAAATCTCCACATCGTCGAAATAAATGGAGATATCCTTACGAGGCGTAGCATCACCTTTTTCGAAACCAGCCAATACCTTCGTGATCGTTTTACCCAACAATCTCGGATCTGTGCTCAGCTTTGTGCTGATCTGCAGCCAGTTATTGGTCGCCATCACGCGTGCTTCTCCTTGGGCCACAGGAGACACTACATTGCCATACTGATCAATGGCTTTGTACTCAGAAAGGTGAGAGCCATCGCTAAATTCCAAGTCGATCGCCGAATGCATACTGGTGTATTCAAAGTCGTATGCATAGTTCGGATCATTTGCACTCAAATTGTAATCTGTCCCTATATCAGGAAATACCAAGTAAGACAGTCTGGTATTTTCTTGAACAGGAATATCAAGATTGTCATACAAAACTACATAATTTTTCGCATCTTTTGCCGTTGTGGTTCCTTCCATATGCACGCAAGAAGCACCCGACCAAGCTCCCGCTCTGGCCGCCCAGTTGTAGCTCGGTCCTTCCGACAGCGAGGTATACAAGTGGTTCACTTCTTCGCCGGAGCCCGTTGTCTTAACCTCTTTGCCCAGACCAAACCCACTGAACTGGATCACACCGGGGTTCGTTGTCGGTGTATTGCCGCATTCTTTAATAACCAGCTTAAAAGTAGTATATGACTGGTTATTGGTGAAAGAAAACATTTTTCTCTCATTGTTCTGCGCCCATGTAACGCCTTTCTGGGAGTCCAAACGTGTCCATGTTTCGTCATTGGTGCCGTACAGTTCCCATGCTGACAGCACACGCTCCTGATACTGCATATCGTCCCCGGCGCCTGTTAAATAGTAGGCCTGAGGCTGAATTCCTTCGCTGAATCGGAACGTAATTTCCAAGGGTAGCCCAGGATTATTTGTGGCACACAGCTTTGTAGCCATGTTTCCGTCAATTAATGCTTTTTCTGTCTCTCCTGGACTGCCATAGGTCAAGTCTTTATTAACACTGACCGGATTGCCAGAAGCATAATTAGTGAATTCTCCTACAAGAGAAACCACTACAGGTTCGACCGCGCGTACACCCGTGGCTGTAAGATTTTCAAATTTTATTTGCTTCGGATCGTTTTTTTCAAAGCTAGTTGAAAAAGCAACTGTTTTCTTTGGATTTTCGCTCGATAAGGTCCCCACCGTCGGTTCATGACCTTGCACAGACACTCCAGAGCACATTCCCAAAGCTAATATCAAACTCAAAGCGCCGCTAATCAGACGCTTACATTTCTCTGTTACTGACATTCCGGTACCTCCTTTTCACCGCTGTTACCCCCAAATTCTTGCTCTTTCATTGAATTAAAATCTATTCTTAACCAACAGTCTCAGCTGTCACAACCGTGACACCGGTGCCGACGACAGCACCGTCAGCTGTGCCGCCCTGCAGCGCGGCAACTGCGGCCTTGATACCTTTGCAGCCCATCACGTCCGAGTTCTGGAGCATCGTCGCGTACAGGCAGCTTTGTTGATCTCACTGCGCTTCATAATAGCGCTCCTTTCCATTTAATTTCTATATTCAGGCTCCGCCAGACGGTCCTATTCTGTGCCGTGCGGAGACCGTACTGTCGTTATCAAAACTTCCGGAACGAACCCGGTTTTTTCTTGGCCCCGGACGGAAGCTCCATCCGGGGCCGGATCATTACTGCTTAGGGAAGATCAATAGAAACTCTTGCGGAGGTTTCAAACATTCTGAGCAGGATGGTCGCAACCTCACTGCGCTTGATGCTGCTTGCCGGATGGAACGTGCCCTTCGCGTCGGAACCCGTCAGGATACCCGCGCGGTAGAACTCGTAGATTTCAGCCGCGAACTTGTCGGTCGTTTTCACGTCGGGAATTGCGTTATCCGCCACAGTGTTGATGGCCTTGTAGGCATCCTCTGCGCCGTGGAAGATGTGGACGAACTCGCCGCGCGTGACCGGCGCGTTCATCTGCGCCTGGGTGTAATTCGCGTAGTCCTTCTCAATGATGCCGTTCACAACTGCGTAATTGACATAGCTGTCATACCAGTTCGCGCCGCCGTTTCTCAGGGTGACCTCGCCCTCGTGCTCCATCTGATAAAGAGCAGCTGCGAGCTTGATCGCCTGCGCCACGGTCAAAGTATCGTCCGGTTTGAACTTTGTTGCCGTCACACCGTCGATGAGACCTGCCGCCCACGCGCTCTGCACGCTCTCATAGTACCATGCCGTCTGCGGGACATCGGTGAACGGAAGAGCTTCTTTCTCTGCTTCCGGTTTCTTACCTACGCCGGCGTTCGGGCTGACCGGTCTGACGGTTCCGCCGGAGGGCTTCGAAGGCTTGGTCAGCTTCGGGATGACATGCCCGTAGGAAATCACTGCGTGGCAGCTCTTGCAGCAGGTGTCGCCGGTGTAGCCTTCCTCGGTGTAGGTTGCGTCTTTCGCGTTAAGAACTTCCGTGCCGCCCACATGGTTGGTCGGGTCAGTTTTCGGGGTAATATCCGCCTCAGTCAGCTCTTCTGTCGCGTTTTCATCTGCAAACAGCTTGCTGCATCCGGAGCAGGTGTAATACGCCCTGTGACCCTTGTCGACGCAGGTCGCTTCCACAGCCGGAACCAGCGTCGTGGTGTGATGAATGTGGCCGGTCGCGGGCGCGATGATATAACCGCACACTGTGCAGGTCTGCGGATCATTTTCCGTTGCCGCAGAGCCAGGCGTATGGGGCTCTACGTCGTTCTTCTCGTCGCAGCCGGAGCACGCATGCCAGTGATGGGTTTCATCCTTGCTCCATTCGTTGGACCAGCTGTGCACGTGCGAAGAAGAAGCTTCTGTGAAGCGGAACCAATCGACGTTTGCAACATAGGTCTTGCCGGTGTTGTTTTCGAAGTAGAGATAGACATCGTGCATACCCTTGGTGATCTCGGTCAGCTCACCGCTAAGTTCCACATAGTTGCTCCAGTTGCTTCCGGTCGCCGGGCAAGTCAATGTCGCGATCTCCTTGCCGTCCAGGCTGCCAAGGCGGATATGAATCTGGCCGCCGCCGGCATCTCTCTGCTGCGCAGCGTAGAAGAACGTTACTTTTTTCGCACCGTTCCCGGAGAAATAGACATTGGAATATTTGACCCAAGTGCCGCTTGCAACGCCGCCAATGTTGTTGCCGTCGTTGACAATTCTGCTGTCATGTGCATCTGTTTCAAACTTTGTAAATTCCTCAGCTTCGATGTTCTCGTACGCATTACGGAACTTCGCCTGCGCAAGTTTGATGTTCAGGTCAAGCGCATCGTTTGCGTGATTGAAATCTCCGGTCGTCGCATTCGGATCATTCAAAGCCGTCTGCGCATTCTGGATTGCCTGATTGAGATCGTCCTTATGTGCAGCGTCATCTGCCAATCCTTCATAAACCTGCTGTGCTTCTTCGATTTTAGCCACCAGATCCTGGTAGGACTGAATATCATTGGATGCCTGCTCGAGCTGCGATTTTGCATCTTTCAGCGCATCCATCGTGGAACTGTCGTTCGTCGTCACGTTCTCCGCGTTGGAAATGGCGCTCCTCACAGAATTTTGAACCGCGGACGGCATGTTTGATGTGTCAACATTCTTGATCGCATCAAGCTTTGTCCAAAGATCCTTCATCCCTTCGATCTCGCTCGTGGCGTTTATCAGCTTACGGCAGGCCTCCTCGATCTCGGCGTCCGTCTTGTCTTCCTTGGCCGCAATCGTTTGTGCCTCGTCAATGGCTGCGCTCATCAACGTCACAAGCGGTGCGTAGCCGCCATCGCTGAGAGCCTTCTTTGCTTTTATCGCTTCCGCGATCATTCCATCGAGAGCATCGGCGTTCAGCGCGGGCATTCCGGTGCTCATCAGCTCCAGCTCGCCCAACTGAATCTCGCTGTCGCTCACAATATCCAGACGCACATAACGATATTGCGCATAATCCGCGGCATTCGTCTTGAACGGCTTCGTATAGAGGCTCCATTCAAATGTCACATTTTCACGCTTGTCCGCTTCCGTCCAGTTCACGCCGTCATTGGAAAGATAAAGCGTGAAGTTCTTCGGCGCGCTATCCTTGCCGCCGCTCGCAGAGGTCAGTGTATAGAGGCTGACAGCCTGCGGCTTTGCAAATGTGTAATAAAGCGAAATGATCCCATCCGTAGTAGGCTTCAACGTTGCACTGGTCTTAGAATTGTTATCGAGCAGTTTTTCGAGGTTCTCACCATCAGCACAATAAATGGAATCGCCGGAACTTAGCGTGGTCGGAACTTCTTCTGCAACCACAGCCGCACTGTTTGTGCGGTCCCGCAGCGGATCGGGGGTCTCGTCGCCTTTCGTCAAAGAATCGGGAACATCATTCTCACCCGTACCCCACGTGCAGGGCGTATCCTGCATGTCAAAATGGAGCACAACATTTTCATTCTTGAGCCGGTCGGTCAGATCCGTCTGCTTGATGGACGTCTTGCCGTAGGGGGTACCATTGATGGTAAGACCGCCAACATAAATATTTGTGCTGCTGTTATCCGGCGCCTCGATGATCAGATCGTGGCCGTTTTCATGATGGAGGGTAATCTTCTTGAACAGTGGCGAGCCGAAGACCAGTTCACCGCTGCCCATATTCAACGGATAGAAGCCCATGGCACTGAAGATAAACCATGCAGACATTTCACCGTTATCCTCATCACCGATGTATCCCTGGCCGATGCGGCTGCCAACATAGCACTGCCGCAGTACCTGCCGAACTTTCTCCTGCGTACGGTCAGGCCGACCGGCATAGAGATACATATATGGAATATGATGGGAAGGCTGGTTGCTGTGGCCATATTCGCCCATCTTGACTTCCTGCGCTTCCCTGCGCTCATGGATGCCCTGTCTTGCGCCTACAGTGTCCGTTTCCAATGTCGTCTCAAACAACTGATCCAGCTTTTCAGCCAGTGCATCACGGCCGCCGTAGAGGTTTGCCAGGCCCTGACCATCCTGCGGTACACTGCACGCCATATTCAGAGCCGTAGTTTCCGTGTAATCATCATGGAACGCAAACGGATCCACTTTGGATCTGGTCCAGGAGCCATCCGCATTCTTGGCCGCAAGCCATTTGTTTTCAACTCCGTCTCCGTCGCGGAAGAGGTTGACATAGTTTGTGGCACGGCTCTTATAATAGGTATATGCATCCATGTCGCTTAATTCTTTCGCCATGTTTGCAATACCGGCATCATTGATGTAGCCTTCAATGGACCATGAGAATTTCTGGCTGCCACCCGGCGTATAGCCAAGAAACAGGCCCTTATCAATGCCGTCACGACCGCCGGAGGCCCCCTTGAAATCCGACATGGAGGCATTCTTCAGTGCAGACTGATATGCAAGTTGCCACTGCTCGTCTGTCAGCGTTGCGCCGCGCAGCATGGCATCGGCAAAGATAACATCCGAGCTTGTACCGACCATGGAGTTCGTACCGGCCGGAGCAATCCAGCGCGGCATCCAGCCGCTGTCCTCGAAGTGATGAATCAGGCCCAGCAGCAACTCATTGTTCTGCTTCGGTGTGAACAGCGAATACGCTGCCCACGTCGTACGGTAGGTATCCCAGAATCCGTTGTTATAATAAAGCTTGCCGTCCTTCACCGTCTTGGTATACGGGCTCATGTACTGCCAGCCGCCTTCGCTGCCTTCGCCGGTTTGTTCGCCCATATTATTGGGATAGAGATACAAGCGATAGAGGCAGGAGTAGAACGTAATCAGCTGTTCTTCCGACGCACCTTCAATTTCAAATTGGCTCAGCTTGTCATTCCACAGCGTCTTTGCGGCAGCCTTGACAGTGTCAAACTCTCCGTTCAACTCCAGTTCAAGGTTTTTCTGTGCCTGCTCAGCACTGATAAAGGAAGTTGCCGCGCGCATCACGACCGTCTTCGTACCTTGTCCAAAGACTGCGCGGGTGCCATCGTCTGTGAACGCCTGATCAAAGGTGCCGTAAATGTACATCTTCGGCATCTGGTTGCTGTCCGCATTTTTGTAACCGCTGAAGGACTTCGTAGCTGTATCAAATGCGAGGCCGGACACATCGCTGATATTGATGTACGGCGTCTGTGCGTTTTCCGGATAAGTGATGCGCGTGATCATGCCGTGATCGGTAGGAGAAAGCTCCGTCCGGACACCGCTTGCAGGATTCGACGCACTCTGATTAAACTGTACGCTGAAATAGTAGGGCTTTGCCGTTACATTTTCCTGATCATAGATGGCGCGGCCATTTGCGGAGGTATTCACGCCGGGCATGAATCTCCACACAGACCGGTCTCCGACCCAGATCGACGGCTCATGGCTGCAGCGGAAACCTCTGATATAACCGGCATTATAGTCGAACATCGTGTTGCCGGTGTCGTTTTCCGGTGCCCAGAAGTTGAAACCATGCGGCACTGCGACCATAGGCCCGGTGAGGCCTCTGGAGAAAAACGCACCGCCAAAGTTGTTTGTTCCACGAAGAATGTAGGCATAGTCTACAAGAGACTCATTGCTATAGTTCAGGGGGGCGACATTTTCAATCCGAATCGAATTCAGTGTTCCCTTGAAATCGCCGCCATCCGCTTTCAAGTCCTTGCTGTTTGCGTAGCCGATGTCGATTTCTTCGATCGTCTTGCCCCTCAGCGTGCCCAACTGGATCAGGATCTGGTTTTCCTGCGCATACAGCATGGCCTTGCCTTCGCCCTGGCTGTTCGGATCGGCGCGAACGCCATTCTCATCTTCCAGCTCTGTAGAACTCAGATAGGTTCCATCCGTGAATTTCAGATCCACTGCAAGATGCATGGAATAGAAATCGTAGTCATACTTATTGTTCGGCAGCGGCTGCTGCGGCGTAATATTATAAACCAGCCGCGTATTCTCCGTCACCGGAATGTTCAGACCTGTGTACAGGACGTTGTACACCTGCGCGCTTTGATTGCCTTCATGATGACCACTGATGACCAGCTTGTCGTTTTCCAGCGTTGTCGTCATAGATGCATGTTGCGTGCGCTCTGGGTCCGTAGTTCCAGCAAAGCTGCCGTCCACAAGGCTCCTTGTTAAGCCGAAGCCGCTGAACTGGATCGTTCCCGGATTAGAGTTGAACTGCGTGATCTTCAGCTTGTAATGCTGATAGCCGGAACCTTCCGGAAGCTGGAAAACACGCATCTCATAGTTTTTCCATCCGGTCTGGTCGCTCTGATTATCCAAAAGCGTCCACTCACCAGCCTGATCGTTCGTGCCATAAAGCTCCCAACTGTTCAGGGTGCGGCCAGGGTTTCCCTCGTCATCATTTGCACCGCTGATATAATAGTTGGAAGCCGTTGTCGGCGCATTATAATGGAATGTGAACTCTAGAGGTACCTTAACGCCGCCGGTTGCACAAAGCTTCGTGCTTGTACTTCCGTCGATCAGTGCGCTGACGTCCTCGGCAGAGTTGCCATATTTGAGCGTGGCATTCACCTCGACAGGAACATCCGCAAAATTTGAGAATTCTTCCTGCGTTTTGAATTGTGTCGAAAACAAGACCTTGTCTTCTTCGCCTGAAGCGGCTTTCTCCGCCGCCAAAACAGTGATCCCAGAGAAAAGGCTCAGCATCATCGCCATGCATAACAAGCAGCTGATCCATCTGGACGCTGTTTTATTTCGTTTCATGTGCAAATCCTCCCAAAAACGAAGATATGAGTTGAGCATAAACATGTTGCAGAAAATACGGCAAGTAAAATCCTTGCCGTATTTTCTGACTTTCCGTTGGCAATTGGTGCTTACTTCGTCACAACTGTAACACCGGTGTCGGTGACAGCGCCGTCAGCCGTGCCGCCCTGCAGCGCAGCAACCGCAGCCTTGACACCTTCGTAGCCCATCACGTCGGGGTTCTGAACCATCGTCGCATACAGGCAGCCTTCGTTGATCAGCTCCAGAACGTTGTCGGAGCTGTCGAAGCCAACGCCGACCACATCCGCGCCGCTCTCCTTGATCGCGTTGCCAACGCCGACCGTGGAGCCTTCGTTGCAGCCGAACACGCCAACACAGCCGTCAGCAATGAAAGCGGAGGCCGCGTCCTTCGAACGGGCCGCGTCGCCGTCGCAGTACTGGGACTCCTGAAGCTCAAACTTGGTACCCTCGAAAGCGGAGCGGAAGCCGTCGTCACGGGCCACGGTGGAAGCCGTCGCAGCATTGACGCTGACAACGCCGATCTTGCCTTCCGTGATGCCCTTCGCAGCCAGCTGGTCGATCATGGTCTGGCCGGCAGTCTTACCGGCTGCGGTGTTATCGGTGCTGAACGTCGCAACAGACGGCGTAAAGTTTGCCGGGGAATCGACGTAGACGATCTGCACGCCAGCCGCAGAGGCCTCCTTCAGCGCATCGTTGACCGCCTCGGGGCCGTTGGCCGCCAGAAGGATCGCGTTCGCGCCGTTGGCAACGGCGTTATTGATCATCTCGATCTGCTTCGCATCGTCCTTCACGTCGGGCGCGGTCCACTGGTACTCCACGTTCCCGAGCTCTTCTGCCGCCTTCTTGCAGCCGGCGTCGATGTTGGTCCAATACTGGTCCATCTGGTCCATCGTGATCAGGAAGATCTTGTAGCTTTCGCTGCCCGCCGTATCTGCGGTGTCCTCCGCGGTGTTATCCGCGGTCTCGCCGGTCGTGCTGGTCGTTTCGCCGCTTGTCTTCGTCTCGTCTGCCGGCGCTGCCTTCTGTGCACACGCCGCCATCGCCGCGATCATCGCGATCGCCAGCAAAATCGCTAATACTTTTTTCATTTCTGTTCCTCCATAGTTTTTTCATTTATGATAAAGCGCAAAGCTTAATCACTGCCCTTGGTGTTTCTGCGGCCGGTACGAATGACGACATCCATCAGAACAGACAGCACAACAATAATGCCGATGATGATGTTGCGGATCGCGACCGGTGCGCCGGCAAACTGAAGGCCGTTCTGAAGTGTGCCCCAGATGGCCGCGCCAACCACAGTGCCAAGCAGGATGCCCTGACCGCCGAGCGTGGAAACGCCGCCGATGACAGAAGCCGCAACGGCATACATTTCATAGGAGTTGCCGGCATCCATCGTGCCCTGGCCAACGGTTGCGCAGGTGATAATACCAACAACAAACGAGCAGAATGCGCTGACAACATACGCAATTACCGTTGTGCTGACAACATTGACGCCAGACAGCCGCGCCGCATCAATGTTGGAGCCGGTGGCGTAGATGTACCGGCCGGTGCGGGTTTTGCTGAGCAGGAAGTTGAAGACGATCCAGAGGATGATGGCGATCCAGATGCCGTTATACAGTCCAAGCGTTTTGCCATAGTAGAACACGTTTTTGAACGTCTGGGCCGCCTCGGGATAGAACTTCATGATAGAGTCTGTGTTGTAGTTGCCGTTTACGAGCTGGGCAATGCCGCGCGCAACGGTCATTGTGCCAAGGGTCGCGATAAACGGCGGGAGTTTGAATTTTGCGACAAGCAAACCATTGAGCACGCCGATCAGCAGACAGCAGAGCAGGGTCACCAGCAGAGCCGGGATCGGGCTCATGATTCCCTTTGACATCAGGGTCGCCGCAACCATCGTGCTCATGCCAACAACAGAGCCAATGGACAGGTCAATATTGCCGGTAATAAGGACATAGGACTGTGCAATACCGATAATCAGGATCGGAGCGATCTGGCGGAGCAGATTGGTCCGGTTCGTCGGCGACCAAAAATTCGGATTTATCAGTGCAAACGCGACCAACAGCACGATCAGGCCAATGGTTACAGTGACGACCTGGCCCATGCCGCGCATGGAAAGCAGCCGCTTCAACGGATTTTTCTTTTTTGTCTGATTCATGATCATCTCTCCAAACTATATTTTATTGGGCCAGTTTGTTTTCAAACTGAGTGGCATAATGCATAATTTTTTCCTGTGTGGCTTCATGGATATCCATTTCGCCGGTGATGCGGCCATCGCACATGACGATGATACGGTCGCTCATACCGAGGATCTCCGGCATTTCAGAAGAAACGAAGATGACCGCGATCCCTTCCTTTTTCAGGCGGTTCATGATGTTGTAAATTTCAACCTTTGCGGCAACATCGATACCGCGCGTCGGTTCGTCGAAGATGACCACACGGGAATTGCGGGCCAGCCATTTGCTCACAACGACCTTCTGCTGGTTGCCGCCGGACAGGCTCGCCGCATCGACCTCAGCATTCGGCATTTTGATCTGGAAGTCCTTGGTGGCCGCCTCCACCATTTGTGCCTCTTTTAAGCTGCGGACGACCCCCAGCGCACCCGGCGCCAGCAGGTCCAGATTCGGCAGCGCAATGTTGTCACGCACAGAGAGCTTTGTACAAAGTCCATCTTTCTTTCGGTCTTCCGGTGCCAGGACCACGCCTGCGCGGATGGCATCGTGCGGCCCATGAATCTTTATGGTCTTTCCATCCACCAGAATCTCGCCGCTTTCCTTCGGATCCGCACCGAAAATCGCACGTGTCGTTTCTGTACGGCCTGCACCCATCAACCCCGCGATCCCGACGATCTCACCCGCATGGGCTTTGAAGCTGACGTCGCGTACCATGCGCCCCGCATTCAGATTGCGAACTTCAAAAATAGTCTCACCGACCGGTGTCTGGATGCGCGGGAACTTTTCTTTGATGTCGCGGCCCACCATATAGGAAATGATCGTATCCAGCGTCGTATCTTTAAAGTTCATGCTCGTGATATACTGTCCATCGCGCATAATGGTCACACGATCGACAATATGCTGCAATTCTTCCAGACGATGAGAAATATAGACGATGCCGCAGCCCTCGTCGCGGAGCTGGCGGATGATGCGGAAGAGCTCGTTGATCTCTTTCGCAGTCAATGCGGAAGTCGGTTCGTCCATGATAAGCACCCTTGCCTTATGCAGAAGTGCTTTCGCGATCTCGATCATTTGCTGCTTGGACACAGAAAGCGATCCAACCAGTGTTTCAGGCTCGATTTCGAGACTCAGCCTCTTCAGAATTGCTCTTGCCTCATCGTTCATTTGTTTCCGCTGAACCACGCCGCCTTTGACAATTTCCTGACCCAGGAAGATATTTTCAGCTACGCTCAAGTGTGAACATAGATTCAGCTCCTGATGGATGATCGCAATGCCAAGCTCCTTCGCCCGTTTCGGTGTCATTTTCTCGACCTTATTCCCAAAGGCCGTGATCTCACCGCCATCTCTGGTGTAAACACCGCTGAGCACTTTCATCAGTGTAGACTTTCCCGCTCCGTTTTCACCGAGCAGAGCCAACACTTCGCCGCTTTTGAGGTTGAATGACACATCATCCAATGCCCGAACACCGGGGAAGGTTTTCGTGATGTGCGTCATTTCCACAATATACTCTGTTTTCAAAACGCATAACTCCCTCTTTTTTCAGTAGTTTTCTATACTTTTTACTCCTAAACTTTAACACGTATCGCGTTTTGCCAACATGGCAATTCTTCGGATAAAGTGGACAATTTTTCCGCTTTTTTGGGCTGTTTCGTGAATATAGCCGAAAATGGTATCCATAATTTATACAAAACAGCCAACGCCGAAGCGTTGGCTGTTTGCTGTGTCATATAATTGCAGATTACGACTGGTGCAGGAAGCGCACCAGCACGGCCGCGGCCTCCGCACGGGTCGCGCTGCCGGACGGATCAAGGCGGGCGCCGGACTTGCCGGAAATGAGTCCTTTGGCCACCGCCCACTGTATCGTCTCTTTTGCCCAAGCCTGCACAGAGCTAGCTGCCCTTAACGGCATTGGAGACCGGATTTTTGTTCATCCGGTTCCAATAATCCTGCGCTGTATCATTGATCGATGTGAGAATTTCTTTCAGCGCCGGATCCGTGGGGTCATAGGTGCCGCCAACGGCCATGCTGTAAAATTTCCCGCGCAGCTCATCGAAGATGTCGCCGGACTGTGCTGTTGCACCATCATTTGCCGCCAAAGCAGTCATAGGGAGCAGCCCAAGCAGCATTAGGATCGTCAGCAGAAGCGCAACGGAACGTATGGCACATGATCTCTGCATATAGGATCTCCTTTTAAGCAATTATCAAGATATCGCAAACGGCGGGTGAAGCCCCCCGCCGTTTGCAGTATCAAAGGAAAGGGGAAATTACTTCGTCACAACCGTAACACCGGTGTCGGTGACAGCGCCGTCAGCCGTGCCGCCCTGCAGCGCAGCAACCGCAGCCTTGACACCTTCGTAGCCCATCACGTCGGGGTTCTGAACCATCGTCGCATACAGGCAGCCTTCGTTGATCAGCTCCAGAACGTTGTCGGAGCTGTCGAAGCCAACGCCGACCACATCCGCGCCGCTCTCCTTGATCGCGTTGCCAACGCCGACCGTGGAGCCTTCGTTGCAGCCGAACACGCCAACACAGCCGTCAGCAATGAAAGCGGAGGCCGCGTCCTTCGAACGGGCCGCGTCGCCGTCGCAGTACTGGGACTCCTGAAGCTCAAACTTGGTACCCTCGAAAGCGGAGCGGAAGCCGTCGTCACGGGCCACGGTGGAAGCCGTCGCAGCATTGACGCTGACAACGCCGATCTTGCCTTCCGTGATGCCCTTCGCAGCCAGCTGGTCGATCATGGTCTGGCCGGCAGTCTTACCGGCTGCGGTGTTATCGGTGCTGAACGTCGCAACAGACGGCGTAAAGTTTGCCGGGGAATCGACGTAGACGATCTGCACGCCAGCCGCAGAGGCCTCCTTCAGCGCATCGTTGACCGCCTCGGGGCCGTTGGCCGCCAGAAGGATCGCGTTCGCGCCGTTGGCAACGGCGTTATTGATCATCTCGATCTGCTTCGCATCGTCCTTCACGTCGGGCGCGGTCCACTGGTACTCCACGTTCCCGAGCTCTTCTGCCGCCTTCTTGCAGCCGGCGTCGATGTTGGTCCAATACTGGTCCATCTGGTCCATCGTGATCAGGAAGATCTTGTAGCTTTCGCTGCCCGCCGTATCTGCGGTGTCCTCCGCGGTGTTATCCGCGGTCTCGCCGGTCGTGCTGGTCGTTTCGCCGCTTGTCTTCGTCTCGTCTGCCGGCGCTGCCTTCTGTGCACACGCCGCCATCGCCGCGATCATCGCGATCGCCAGCAAAATCGCTAATACTTTTTTCATTTCTGTTCCTCCATAGTTTTTTCATGAAAACGACAGACCGCCTTTCAGCCGTTTGCTCGGTTTCACTGTTAAAACTTTATCATTTTCCGCCCGATGCAAACAGGACAATTCTTCCGGCAAAGTGGGCAATCCTTCCTGAATTTTTGATGTCTTCGTAAAACTGCAACAATTTTACTTGCAAAATTTATGAAAAACAGCCAATGCTCACTGAGCATTGGCTGCCTTGAAAAATGGAAAATCATATTGTTCTGGCCGTTGCTTTACACGATACAAATCACATCGTATCCGAAGACATCCGGCCTGTCAGCCGTTCCCTTACTGAGTCAACAGGTGTCCATTTTTATAAATCAGCGTTCTTTCGGCCAACGGGAACGCGTCATAGATACCGACGATCAGAACGACCACCGCGATTTTTTTGGCAAGAAGGAGCTGTACCTGCCGCTCGATATGCTGCTGCAGCAGCACGTCATTCCCCCAAAATGGCTGCTCAAAAAATACCACACGAGGCTGCTGGAGCAGCACCCGCCGAAAGATCAGCGCATACTTCTCCTGTGCGTTCAGATCACGGATGTCTTTATCAAAAACCGCGCCAAGCTCCGGCGTCAGCTCGCGCCGCAGGCTGCGGTAAATGCTCCGCCGGCGAAGCCAACTGTCGATCTGCCGAGGCAGGCAAAACGTGAGATTCTGCAAATAGCTCATATCCTGAAACAGCATCATTTGTGAAGGATTTTCTGCAATATAGGCGACCCGCTGATCCCGCGCCATCGGCCGGTGGATCGGCTGTCCATCGATCAGAACTTTTCCGCCGAGCAGTGCGCTCTGTCCCGTAGCCAGTCGCCGCATTCCATCCAGCAGCCGCCGGTCTTCCGTATGGATTGCGAGACATTCTCCGCTGTATACCGCAAGATCCGCCTGTTTCAGCAGTGCCGTGCTGACGCTGCTCAGGTTGAGACATATGCTCCCTCTTGACATGGCACTTCTCGGGGGAGACGATGTTGTGCCGGTAAACTGCTGCAGCAGCGCATGAATGTCTTCGCTGCCTCCGGATACCATTTCCTGAACCTTTACAACGCTCCCGTTATACATCACCGCTATGCGATCGCAAAGCCCGCAAAGTTCTTCGTAGCTGTTTGAGATGTAGATAAAGGCCATCCCACGAGATGCAAAATGGCGGATCGCATAGTGCAGCCGTCCGATATCTGTTCCCGCCAGAAAATGACTGATATTCCACAACAGGACAAGCCTCGCTCCGGATTCCCAGGCCTTGAGCAGTTCCACCATGCACCGTTCGAAGAGGCTCAGCTCCTCCACTTGCCGGTTGCACGGAATGTCTACGCCGACCGCCTGTTCGAGCTCCTGAAGCCGCCCGCGGAAGCTTTGCGTATGGAGCAGCCAGCGCCGCTCTACGCCGCTCAGCACAAAGACATTGTCCCCAACTGTCAGCCCATTGACCAGATGACTCTTCTGCTCAATGACGACAATCTCGTTCGGTGTAGTCCTGCTGTAGATATGGCTGTTGACCAGCCGTTCGCAGTAATAGACCCGCCCGAAGTGTACCGGTGTATTCGATTGCAGCAGCGACACCAACGATGATACCCCATGCGCATTGAGTGCCATCAACCCCATGATCTCTCCGCTGAATATCTGCAGATTGAAACGCTCGAGCTGCATGATCCCGGACATCTGCATGCTCACATTGTCGAGCCGTAAAATCTCTGTTTTCATGCTCTGCCCTCATGCTTGGCCGGAAGCGTTACCGTGACATCTGTTCCGAGTCCGGGCGTGCTGCAGATGGTAATGCCATACTGCTCCCCAAACAAAAGACGGATACGGTTGTTCACATTCAGCAGCGCAATACCGGTGCCTCGCCCGCTGTCAATATAATCATAGGCTGTTCGGCACAGCTCTTCCTGAAGCTGGTGCAGTGTTTCCGGCTCCATTCCAACTCCGTTGTCGGAGATCCGCACGATCAGCCGTTTTTCCGTCAGTGTCAGCCGAACCGAGACTACACCGATCCCTATCTTTCGTTCCAGTCCATGAATAATTGCATTCTCCACAAGCGGCTGCATCGTCAGCTTTGGGATCTGACAATTCTGGATCCCCGGCTCCGGATCGTCGATCTCCAGGCGAAGCCGATCTCCGAACCGAAACTGCTGGATCGCAAAATATGTCTCAATATTCTCCAGTTCTTCGGTTACGCTAACAAGATTTTCAACCTTGCTGATGGTATACCGGAAAAACTTTGCCAAGTATTCTGTCATATCCGCCACGACATTGAGACCGCCCGCAACCGCCTCACTGCGGATCCCCTCCAGCGTATTATAGAGGAAATGTGGATTGATCTGGTTCTGCAGAGCAAGATACTGCGCCTGACGTTTGCTGACGCTCAGGAGCTTGCTGGTGTCCAACAGCGCCACGGCCTTTTTCAGCGCCATCTCGGTTCCCTTACTGAAATAACATTCCATGTGACATATGTCTGCGATGGTATAACCTGCGGCATAGAGCTGCATGACCTGTTCGTTTTTTTGAATGATCCGCAGACAGCGACGCAGAAAAACCCCACCCAGAACGCCAAGCAGTACAAACAGCGCCAGCACCGCCAGCCAGATACCGTGAGCGCCATGGCTCAGCAGCAAACAGCTGAACGCAAACAGCACCGTCAGAACGAACATCGCCAATATGATACGCAGCAGATCATCAAGAATGTATTGATTTTTCTTCTCCCGCATTTCGCCCTCCGCCTTTCATCGTACTGGCCCGCCCGATGTACCATAAAGCTTTTTGAACTCTCCCGGCCGGAGTGCGGCCACGCGCTTGAATACACGGTTGAATGTCCGGATATCCTGATATCCGACCTGATAACACACCTCGGAGATCGACAGATTGGTGCTGCGCAGCAGCTCCTTTGCGCGGTTGATGCGCAGCATGGTCAAATAGTCCTGAAATCCCATTCCTGTTTCCTGCTTGAACTGGGAGCTGAAATAATTCGGACTGAATCCCGCAATGCTCGCGACCTGTTCCAGCGAGATATTATCCATATATTGCTTTTCCATGAATTGCTTCGCCATCAGGAACGGATGGGTCTCATCTCCTGCACGGCGCTGTATCGTTTCATCGAGCAGACGCAGTGCCAGAGCATATAGCCGTTGAAATAGTTCTTCAGGTGTCCCGCTCAGGGTGCAAAGCATCTGATATTCATTCTTCTCCTGTTCATAGTTTTCAGCGACACCCCAATTTTCAAGCAGCTTATCACCTGCGAGCGACACCGCTTTATACAGCTCCTGACCCGTGATGCCAGGCGCCTCAAGTACAGTTTTCCGCAGCTCTTCCACCGCAGCGAGTACCGCTTCCTGGCTGAACTGTTCCAATGCGATCCGATATTTCCGCAAAAAACCGCCCGTACAATCCGGCAGGCTCAGTCCTGAGAATGGAAAATGCCGCGTAAGAAGTGATTTCGAACCATAAATCAGACGTTCGTGGATCATCGAACGTGCGGACAGGATCTGTTCGCCCAGGTTATACGGATTTTCTGTCTCTGCAGAAAGAGCCATTGAGAAGCTGATGTGCGGATAGATATTCGGATTCATTCGCAGCTCCTGCAGGCATTGCGTCATCTGCTCTTTGATCTGCGCCCCCATGCCGGAAACATAGTTGCAGCACCCCCATCCGACGCTGTCCTCAAACCATAATTCACACTCCATGCAGAGCCGCCGCAGCGGTTGGAGCACCTGTTCGCGAACCTGAAGCGATACTGCCTGCACCGTTTCATACGTCACGTTTTCCGGATCATAATCCATCTTGACCAGGAACCCGCGAAATCCCCCCTGCTTGAACGCAAACCGGTATTCGCGATTAATCTGATCCATAGTCATCGACAGGCTCTTCTGGTTCTTGACATCCATCAAATAACAGGCCCTGACCTTCAACTGATCGTTAAAGAAGGAGCGCCGCATCCGGTCCGTTGCCGCCTGCTCACGTCGGCGCGCTTCAATTTCATGCCGGATCCGGGTAACTGTTGCTAGTAATTCTTCCTTATCGATGGGTTTGAGTAAATAATCACTTACGCCGTATTGGATCGCCAACCGTGTATATTCAAAGTTTGTGTAACCGCTGATAATAATAAAGGAGACACTGCGGTAGATTTCCCGCAGCTGTTCAACCAGCTCCAATCCCGTGCATCCGGGCATCCGGATATCCGTAATGACCAAATCCGGCACCGTTTCCCGTGCCAGTTCCCGTGCCTCGATCCCGTTATGGGCCACACCTATAATCTGCATATCCAACGATCCCCAATCGATCAGATTGCAGATCAGTTGGCATACACGAAACTCATCATCCACAATTAGTACCTTAATCATTGTGCTTCTCCATTGTGCTCCTTCAACGTATCCCTGCTTTTTAACTCTTTTGAGTCATTATAACTCAAAAGAGTTAATCTTTTCAAGATACATTCGTTATCATTTTCTTAAAAACAGGAGATGGTGAACGTGGGTATCGGAGATGCTGTCCGCCTCAGGATCATCGGATTATGTGAAGAGCGCAAAATCAGCATCAACAAATTATGCAGTATCAGCGGCGTGACGCAGTCTACTATAAACAACATCGTCAGTGGTCGGAACCGCAGCACCACAATCGTAACGATCAAGAAATTGTGCGATGGTCTTGGAATCTCCATTGTTGACTTTTTCAACCACAGCCTGTTTTTTGAGCTTGAGCAGGAAATTTGCTAAAGCTTTAAAACATGCGTAAAACTATCTGCAAGGCAATGTGCGTCCTCTTTCCGAGGCTCACGGCTTCAAATAGCAGCTCAGTGGGCGGCCGAGAAATAGAATTGTTTACGTCCGTTTTTACACCCAATGTTTTGGAAGCCATCGTACCGGCAAACACATTTACCTTTTTAAAACCCGCCAAAATATTGCTCATAAAAATAACAGATGCCGATTGATAGTGGAGCACATGAAATCAAATATATTTATGGAGTAGACGTTAGATGAAGCGCCTAAGTCTAATTGCAGTCGTTGTTCACGATGATTAAGCAAAATGCAACGAATTTACAATCTGCGCATTATTATCTGCGAAACGCCTGCAAGGTACCCGCAATAGTAGCGAGGTCGTCAGCGCTGAATGGCTCGCTGCTGTCAATCTTTTCAGTCGGCTTTGCGCTCATATCTGCACGATCGTCCAGCATGCGCTTCATGAGTCGTTCCAGAATCGATTCCAGTTCTTCCTGCGGCGGCAGAGTTGCCGTACCCTCGACATAGTGCAGGATGGCATTGGTCAGGAACTGCGCCTTCAAGCGTCCTTGAGCGTTCAACTCATCGACGGCTTTCATTTGCCTTGGGTCGGATATACAGAAGCGGATCGTGAATTTTCCGGGGTCTTTTTTAGCGTCCATGATTCCCGCCCATCCGTTCTGCCTGATAAAGAAGCTGATAGCCCTTCACGTTTGCGGCGATGTCCTCGATGAAAACAGGCTCGCGCACCTTGTCCGACGCTTCGATTTGCTGCCGGAGCAGAACGGCCCCACCGCCAGTGAAGATTACCTTCCCGCTTTTCAATTCCAGCATCCGCTCCCGCAGTGAGCTGAGCAGGTCACTGACAAATTCCTGTGCCTGCTGCCGCACGATCTGCGATACTGCATCAGACTGTCCGCTGTCCCTGCCGAGCAGGATCGCGTCGATCTCCGTCTCATCCAGCAGCAAGTCCTGTTCGGCAGCGACACGCGATTTGATCCGGTTGTAGAGCAGGATCACGCCGTTCTCCAGCGAATCGCAGACGCTCAGGTCACCCTCTCCGTTCCGGAGCAGCAAATAATCCGCTGTGAAGCCGCCAATATCAATGATAAGCGCCCTGGGACTGCTTTGCAGCGTCTGGAATACGGTAATGGCTGCGGCATACGACTGCGGATAGCAGCTGACCTCGTCGATCAGAATCTCGTACTGCCTGTCATGAAGCGTGAAGCTGACCGTCCCTCGATTCAGAAAATATTCTGCAAACCGTTTCTGCTGCGCACCGTAATGTGCCGGCGGCAGGCCGACCGCAAGTTGCACCCGCACTGGGCCAGCTCCGTAGAAGGACGCAGCTTCCAGCTCATACGCAATCGCAAAAAGCGTCAGCACAAAGAAGCGCTCGTCCTCCGTCTTGTCCCGGCGGTATGGAATCCGCTGGTCTGTGAGCGTATAATACCGCCCCTGATAGGTCAGCGTTTCACCTCCAAATGGCCGTACCTCGCTGCATACCAAGCCCGATGTGAACGGCGCGTGGTGGATCGTTTTTACCTGTTGGTTCCCGTGGTCAATAGAAATTAGCATTGTATTTTACCTCCCGTACTTCTCTTATACGTATGGAGTACGGCAGGGTCAACAAAAGACGCACAAAAAAACCGACAGCACACATTTAGAAGTGTGCTGTCGGTTCGGTTTCTGCTTACATTGCGCACAGGCGCTCATAATTCTGCCAGACGAACCGGACAACATAATCTCTGCGAATCTCCGCGTCCGGCATGATCTCGTTCACGATGGTTTCCAAAGTCTTTTTTGTCAGCGTCGGAACAGCATACTGGATGTGTTTCTCCCGCAGCAGCTCCTGGAACTGTCCGATGAGCGGATTTGCGATGTTACTCAGGTCGCTTGCGTAGCCTCTGGAAATCAGTGCCATGTTGTTATCAAAGTTCGGTGCCATCGAGAAAATCGCACCTGTCTCGCGGGAGCGGAGCAGACCGTAGTTCTGCGTATGGCGGTCAACGTTGAATACCAGCGCGTCCATGAACAGAATGTCCAGATAGGGTTTCAGAAGCGACGGATTTAGATTTTGCAGGACATCATAGTTGAAGTCATAGTCCTCGTTGTCCTGCACCAGATTCGCCATCGGCTCAAAATTCAGCCGCCCCTCCGTAAAATCCCTTGAAACGACATACGCGCCGCTCAGCGCATACTCTGCCATATCGAAGCCGAGATGCTTGCCGAGCGTCGCCGTGAAAATCTCGGAAAAATGCTCTTCTGGCGTTCCGCTTTTCACCATGATCCAATGGCCACTCTTCTGCCGCCAGCATTTTTCGTAGCTACCGATGTTTGTCAGCTCCGGTGTTGCCGTGCGCAGCTCCTTTGGCGTGTAATTCTTTGCGATGCTGCTAAACCGGCCGCTGAGTGCCAGGTCGGCAAAATAATTTTCCCGGAAGCCAACATCCGCCCATGTAAGATTGGCTTCATCCTCCGTCTTGACCCAATAATTGTCCGTGATCGTTGCGCCATGCACATGGAGCGCCGTGTTCAGATCGGACGTATCGCCAAGGCGCAGAATGCGCTTCAGGATTCTGCTGTTTGTGCGGTGCCGGTCAATGGCTCTTGATTCCAGCCACATTTCGAGGTCTCCACCCTTTTGGAAACAAAGCGGGCATCGCTCCGGCAGAATCGGTGTTACAACTCTGCCATGAAAAGACGCAACCGCAGTGTCTCCGCTCATGATCCATCCGTTTATCATCGTCCCGCCTCCTTTACAATTTTTATTATTATATCAGAAGTATGCCCACCCTGCAAGCAGATGGATACCTGTTTGCAGGGTGGGCGGCATATTATCCTGCCGCGCGCTCCTGCTCCAACAGGCGCATGGCTTCTTCCATTTCTATGGTCTTGTATTCTTTTGCTGACCCCGCCTGATATGTAGCAGCAGAGCCATCCATGCAGAATGCTTCTGCGTCACGGATATGTACCATACGGTCACATTCCTCAAGATAGAGATAAATTCTGCCGCTTATGTCCATAAAATATCCGCGGCCGTCGGCAACATTCTGATGATTGATCCGGACAATATGCGCGTCAGACAATGCAATGAGCCGTTTCCGCTGCAAATCGTTTGGTTCACCCAGCTTTCTTGCCGTAAACTTCTGCGTGTAAGAAAGCCGTTCCGTTTTCGTTTGCAGGAGCTTCTCCACACGGCCGATCAACTCCTCCACCTTGTCCAACCGGACATATTCTCCCGGCTGGTGCGCATGGTAGTAGCCGGTGCTGAGGTTGACCGCAGCAAGATTCAGATGCGGTGCCAAAATGGAAATGTCGCTGAAGCTTCCGAACGCTGTCTGGAAGCCAAAGCTGTTGATATGTCGCTCGAACTGCCGGTTGCGGCATTGATAGAATACCGCGTCGTTGCTGCCCGTGCGATCCAACTCCACGATATAATTGACGTCCGGTTTGATTCCGGACTTCGTAAATGCGCGTGCACCGTGACCGCCGGTTTCCTCATCCTCACAGAACAGGACGTGACAATGACAGCTCTGGATCAGACGCAGGATCATATACACGCCCGCCCGGTCATCGCCGCCAATTCCCTGTGGTGACATCATGACCGTGCCGTCTGCGGAATAGCAGATCGTTTCCGGTTGGGTGCGATGGACAGTGTCCAAATGCGCAACCAGCAGGACAGGCACCGTCCCTTCCGCGTACAAAAAGCCTCGTTGCTTCCGCACGGCATATCCGTTCTCAATCAACTCTGTTTCTAACGCCTGCTTGAGACGTTCCTGTGAAAACTGAAAAATCTCTTCAAACTCCATCGCCGCAAACTGCGTCAGCTTTAAGCACTGCTCATATAAATTACGCATATTGTTCCTCCAATTCTATTTGTGTATAGCGACTTCTCTCGCAAAACAGCAAGCCGCGCAAATCCTTACAGCAACTATGCGCCGCACAGGTACGGCAATTTGCCAGCTCTGCTTCTTCACAGGATGGGCAAAGCTGATTTGTCCGCCCGCGCCGGTTGAGCACCGACCGCAGCGCTTCTCTCGGAAGCAGTTTCCCACAGCAGCTGCACGGCTGCATACACTCCGCGCAGTAAAATCCGTCGCCGTCTAAAAAATGGCCGCTGTTTTTCGGAACCACACTTCCGCACGCCTTGCAAACACACATGTCTTCACATTCGCCGCAGTGCGTTGAGTTGTGTCGATCATAGGGCCGACCGCAGCCAACGCAGCGCGCCGCGCTTCCGATATCCAAATGCCCATAGTCTCCATAGCCCTTCATCAGTGACAACGCGGCATAGCCGTTCTCATAATCCGTGTAATGCAGGCTGCCCTGCACGGTTGTCCAATAAGGCCGGATTTCTGTAAGGGTCGTATTCGTTTTCCAGAGGTTCGGCAGGCCAAGGCATCTTGCGATCACGCTTTGCACCATGCTCCGGTAGAGCTTTCGCACATCGTCATCATTCTGCGGATATAGTCTTGATTGCAGCAGCACACCGTCCCGATAGCAGAAAATCTGCCGCGTCAGTCTCGGCGCGCGGTAGAACTGCTCTTTGACGCCATCGTCGACCGTAAAGAATACCATGCTCACACCGTCGCCCATATAGGACTGGCAGCCGGCCCGCCATCCACCGTCTGCTAAACAGTGACAGGAATGCCATGCGTTTTTCTTCGCTGACATCTCCAAAAAGTCGCACGGATGAACGGATAGAACGCCGGTCTTGCTGATCCGCACCGGATTGAGCGCGTCGGCCAGCCGCGCGAAAACCGCGTTGTAGGGCTTGACCCGCGCGGTATGCAGCGTATCCCCGTGTCCGAGCTCCCGCTTGGTTTCATACTGGTCGATGCCGAATTTTGCGCACAGCCGATTGATGATGCGGCTTGCCTTCATGCCAACATCGCACTTGATATGTCCGCGGTTCCGGATCACCGGCAGCCGGGATTCATCCGGAACGGTCGCATAATCCGCTGTCGCAGCGTCGAGCGCATCCCGAAATTCTTCCAGCCGTTCGCCGGTCAGCCCTGCTTCCTCCGCGAGCGTCAACATTTCAAATTTTGTTTCGTCCACGCAGGCCCGGTCAAGCTGCCGCTGCTCGGATAGATCGAACACGACCGCAAGCTCCTGCTCCCGCCAGTTCGGGTGGCGGCGCAGCAGCTCCAAAAGTGGCGTTTTCTGCTGCCGCCACAGGTCGAGGTTTGCCTGCACGCCGTCCGGCGTAAAGGCCAACCTGTATTGGTACATGACGTTGTAAAACGCTTCTGTGATATGATCCATGTTTTCAGTCCTTTCTATGGGAGTGGAAGCGCCGCTGCGCCCCCACTCCGTTTTTGTTATGCCGCTTCCATCAGATCTTCTGTCAGCACATCCACAAGCAGATGACCTGCAAGGTCGCCCGTGTGAATCGTGACCTGATCATTTCGCAGCTGCACCAGTTCTTTGATGCGCAGTTCATGGCTGTCTGCCGCAAGCTGCTTGTCTTTCTGCGTCAGCCGCTTGGCAAGCTGTTTTTGCCAGGTTTTCAGGAATGCGCGCACCTCGCCAATATCGTCATTCTGGCGATTATACTGGGTGCGGACCTGCCGTACCGTGCCGCCCGGCTCTGCCTCTACGGTATAATAGGGGGTGTCCGGTTCGGCTGTCTTTCTCAGAAACAGCAGATAGCTTTCCCTGCGCTCCATACGCTCCCAATAGACATCACTGTTGGCAATGCAGTGGCAGAGCTTCCGGCTGTCCATGAAAATATCTTCCAGCTTATCTGGAACCTGAATTTGGAACTGCTTCCCTGTAAACGCAAACTTTTCCCGGATCGCCTGCAAATTCTGTTCTATATGCGGATATGTCTGAAGGAGCTCTCCGGCACGAAGGGTCAACTGCATTTCCTCTCCGCGGGCGGCCAATTCGTCATGCCGCTGCTGAAGTTTGCGTACACGATACACGATGGGGTCGTTTGTGTCATAACCGAAGCGGAACGCCATGGAAAGGTAGTCCCGCCACAGTTCAATGACACGTTCGCTGCTCAAATTCAGTTCCTGCATCTGCCTGTTCAGGTAATGCTGGATCTGCCCATAGCGCATCCGATCTGCAATGAATTGCAGCTGCTGCGGGTCAATATGTTCCTTGCACATCCACTGGATCGCAAAATCCGGGATCGGCTTTCCTGTCTGCTTTTCAAATTGCAGCCATTCCAGAAATGCACGCCCGCCCTGATTCTTCCGCAGCCGTGCAAGCTCCAGCCGATTCAGGCCAAGTTTGGGCGCAAGCCCTTTTTGTGCAGGTGCCCTCTGAAAAATCCGTTCCATGCCGTAGTAATCCTGTGTGCATTCCGCCGCAAGCCGGAACAGACCGGCTTTTGTCAGCTGCTCCAAATTCGGTATCCTTTTCAGTACGACAAGATATTTTTCCGGGTCCGTCTTCATGTTTGCATGAATCAGTTCCGGGAGACCGGTCCGCTGCAAGCAGGTTTTGGCAAGGTACGGGATCGTTTTCCCATACACGCGACCGCTTTCATCCGGGTAATATCCCTCGCTGCAGTTGCAGCCTTTGATCCAACGCGATGTGCGCTGCTTATAAACACCCCAGTAAAATGCCTGCACCGGTTTTGCGTCCGCGTCAAAGATCGCGCGGCGGAGTTCGTGGTAAAACACCTTGACATTTCGGTATGTTTCCTTACTGTAAGAACGCTCCGCCCAGAACTCTCTGACCACAAAGCCGCCCGGATAGGGCTGCATCAGATACAGGATATTTCGCCCTGTGCGCAGCCGGCCCATCTTGCCGAAGGATTTGAACTGCACCGTTCTTCTGCATCTGGGGCATCTGGCAACCGCATTGTGCTTCGGATTCCGAATCGGAACCTCACGGTCACAGTAGCTGCAATATCCGGTTTTGGCTCCGCCACGCCGATATTGATAGAACATATAATTCTGCTCGACGCCAACCTTGCTGACCCATCTGTCCCAGTCCTTTGGAAGCGGAGGCACGAGCGCCATTGCCGCATCCCACGGATCGGTTTCTTTCTTGTGTCGGGCCAGAAGCTGCTTTTCCCGAATCCCTTCCTGAAACTCCCGGATTGCCACAATCGCCTCCCATTTGGAATGCAGATACTGACCGATCACAGCGGAATCACGGGATGAGATCTGCATGTCATAGATGCCAAATCCCTGCTGCGGTAAATTGCGGAGCATCGCGGTACGCCACTTCTTTTCCATAAAGCTGTATGTCAGGAAATCCTGCGCATCATAGTCAAGAAACAGCTCATACACTGGCTTTCTGCCGCTGGCAGCCAGATTTTTTGTCAGATAGATTGCGACCTTCAGAATCCGATCAAACCGCTTGCATCTGGCGTAGTACTCGTGTTCATAGCGCAGTTCTTTTCGGAAATATCCGCTCTCTATCATCGGCTCGTTTTCCGCCTGCTTCAGCATCGCGGTCGTTGCCCGCAGAACAGGCAATTTTTCTAACTCTTTTCGCTTCATTCGTTTATACCGCCTCACATTCTTCAAAATTGTCATCATACCAGGTATCCGGCAGACGCTCCTTGCCGTCGATCACGCACAGCGAAAGATGCTCGATCTTCGGTCCGTTCACAGCTTCTCTGGCAAATGCCAGAATATCTCCGAGCTTGCCCTTTGCGCGCGGGTGCTTGCCGCGCACGACGGCGTAGCCATTCCATGCCTGCGCACGTTCTCTTTTGACATCACAGCCATCCGGCATCTGCGGATGGTCTGCCATATACGCAAGCGCATGCAGGAAAAACTCCTGTGGCTCCAGCTTTCGGAGCACCCAGAGCTGTGTGCAGGAGATTCTGGAATCTACCGCATCCTCATCCAGATCGCCGCACGGACGAACCAGATAGTATTCCGAGTTCTGAAAATCCCCATAATAGCGCAGGCAGTCCATCGGGTTTGCCGCGCAATGAAACCCATTCGCCTGACAATTTGCCTGTTCCGTTACATTCAAGCCCATCTTTAGCTGATAGCCAAGGCAGACCATACCTGGGCACATTCCTTTATAAGCGATCATCCGGCCATGCCTCCCATCAGATCAAACATAGAAAACTGTTCTTCATCGGGCGATTTCTCCGGCTGCGGCATTTGAATGACCTGCTCCGGTTTTGCAGTCTTTGTCTCAGCTTTTGTCTTCTCCTTTTTGGGCTGACGCTTGGATTTGACTGGCGCACCCGGATACGGTTTTGGAACAAACGGTTCCTCCTTGATCTCATCCTCTTCGGCGTTTGCATCCCGGAAATATTCCTCTGCCCAGTCATAACAGGTATCCTCCGGCACATCGCCGCCGTAAATGCCGTTTGGCTGCGGCTCCATACCGTTATCCTTCATTTCCGCAAGCAGATACTCCCGCGCTTTCCGGTTGATGAATTGCAGACAATGTGCCATACTCTTGCGCGGGTGCATGACCATCCGCGCGAACGCCGGATCACTGAGACAGAGCGTCTGCACATACTCGGAAACACACTCCTTGAGGTTCCGCCGCGTCAGCCGCTCGGTTTCCTTTTTCATGCGCTCCATCGACGCCTTGACCAGCTCCGTCTCGCTCATCTGCTCAATTTTGGCAATCGCTGCCGTTTCTGCGGCACGTTTTTCCTCCTGCTGCCGCTCCCATTCCGCTTTCCGTTTGGTTTCTGCTTCCTCGTGCCGACGGCGCCTTTCTGTTTCCGCTGCCGCAGGATCTTCCGGTGCTGCTTCCGTTTTGGCACCCAACTCCGCCACAGGCTCCTTGCTCGTCACTTCCGCAGCGGCAGCAGCTTTTTTCTGCTCGTGCTGCTGGATCAGCTTTGCCTGCAAGGTCTGCATTTCTGCCGTTTTGGAATCGTGTCCGTCCAATTCTGTCTGCTGGTTTTCCAGATCAAGCTCTGAAAATACGCCCATGATAAAGCTCCTTTCTGATAGAAAATGGGCGCAGCAATTCTGCTGCGCCCATCCATGTGTTATACCCGATAGATCAGCGTGCTGAATGCGTCGAAGCAGTAGCACACGAATCCCGGATATTCTGCGGTCTTTCGTTTGATTTTCCTCTGGATCTCAGCGGCGTCGCGTTCACTGACGCTGTCTGCATCCTCCCAGAGCATTGCCGTAAAGCTGGCGCCGTCCTGTACTTCGCGGACATGCGCACCAAGATCCTGGCAGAATGTGCGAAGCTGCACAATCTCATCTCGCTCGTCCATATCTCTCTGGTCGCGGTCATTATGTCGTGACTGCTTTCAGCTTGACCTGAATTGTAATCTCGTCAGATCGCAGAATGACATGGTCGATCTTCGCTTCAAGCACGCCCGGCATCGCCGTTTCCGGTATTTCATATAAGCAGCGGAATCGACCAATGACCTTCCCATCCGTCTTCACGGTCACAGGAACCTCGTCACTGAGGATGCCGATCTGATTTGCAAAATCCAGAACCGTAATCTTTCTCATACGCTGTTTCCTTTCATTTTTGTATTGGCCGCGCCAGCAACGGAGAAAACGCCACTGGCACGAACTGCTTCATATCCCGATAGTAATACCGCCGCTTTTCCGCATCGTACAGCTCCAGCACATCAGACGGCGCAATGCAGCGCCCCAGATAGTCTGCTGGCAGCTTGCCGTTATAGTGGTCAAATACACGCTCCAGCACAGCAAGATCCGGTTCGTCTTTTGGGCAATAGAGCGTTTCATCATGCACCAGCCGGTACTCGCTTGCGGGTGGCTGCTGAAAGCCTGCCTTGTGAAGCGCGTCGATTCCGGAAAATGCAAACGGCTTTGTCTTCTCCGTATTCGTAAATTCCAGCTGATAGATGCGGCAGCCGAGCTGCTTACGCTGTGCGTTCAAAAGCTCTGCCAGACGCGAATTGCCGCTGGGCTGTAAAAAGGCTTGATATTCTTCATCCAGCAAGCCGAGGTACGCCTGCAAGGACACGCCATCTGGCTGTGCTTTGTGCCATCGTTCCACGCAATCATCTATCTGGGCGATTTCACAAGAGCCATACAGATACCGCTCCCGGAACGTCATTGTTTTCGGTGCTTTCCCAGCATTCTTCCGGAGCGCAAGCTGCCAGTCATCTAACCCCTTATAGTTGGGATTCCACGTCAGCCGACGGCATTGCAGGCCGTGCTTTCGTGCCATCAGATAGATCTTGGATGCTCCCTTTTCGACGTGAACATTCCGATACTTGTCCATGTCCTGCGCCTCGATGATCTCCTCTGTGCCATTCTTTTTGAGAAACGCAAACAGCTCATCCAGCTTGGACACGTTGTTCGCTCCGGCGGTCGCCGCAAAGGTGCGGTTCATCAAGGCATGGCAAATGTCAGCCTTGAGTAACCCCTCCGTCACATAGACCACTCTGGAACACGGATCGCCAACAAAGTGGATGGGGCTTTCCGAGGATGTCCCCATCGGTTTGCTGCTCGACGACAGCCAGAGGTACTTCGTGCCCTCCTTATCGGCGGGCGAGTTTTCTTCTCGAATGGGTGTATCCAACCGGATCTGCGCGCCGCAGATCAGTCCGTCTGCGCTTCTGGCTGGGATCAAAATCCCAGCCGTGCGTGTTCCAAATCGTACTGTCCATCTGCCGTCCTCTGCCAGATAAAAGCCGGGGACACCCTGTACGATGCAGCCCTGCTTCAAAAGCCGCGCCGTCAGACTCTTGCAGAGATAAGGCGGCGGGGTGCTTTTGAAGCCGAACCGTTCGACCTGGTCGTCCGTCAGACCGCGCACCTCACGCAGATGCGCACGGTGCTTCGGCGTCAGCGACAGCATGGAAAACAGCATCGAAAGCGTCTGGTGGATCGCCTGTCTGGGTGCTCTGACCGACTGCGCGATTTCTTGCGGCTGCCGGTTCTGGTAGCTCTGGTACTCTGGCGCGTAATCTCCGGTTTGAAGCGCTTCGCAGATCTCCCGATAGGCGTCCGCGTTGCTGATGCCGTAGACCTTTGCATAGAGCGCCAGCATCCCGCCGGATTCCTGACAGTAATTACAGTGCCACACGTCCCGTGACGTTTTCAGATAGAGCTTGCCGCGATGATCGCCGCAAAGCGGGCAGTCCACATACAGAAAATCCGGGCCGCGCCTGCGGATATTGAGCCGCAGCAGCGCTGCAATGTCTGTAATGTGGAACGGAAACTGCGAAGAACCGGCTTTGATAACGGCCACACCCTTTCATCAAAAACTTGGCGCTTCATCCGGCTTTCTGCTGCAAATTGTCCAGCAGAACGGACGCTGCGGCTTTGAGAATATTGTCCGCCTGATCGCAGCCATAGAGATACCACTTGAGGCTCGCCGGGCGGCGCTGCGCGACCTGTTCGAGCATCCAGCCGCGGCAGGTGCCAATCTGCACCACAACGGTCTTTGCTTCGTCCACCGTCATACGCTGCACGATCTCACTGACATCCATATCTGCCGTATAGGACGCAGCCTGCGGCTGTTCTGCAACTTCTTCCGCGGCTTCTTCCTGCTGAGGCGGCAAAACATGAAGATCAGGTACTTCTTCCTGTGCTGCACTGACCGACTGCTCCTGCCGCACATCTACCGCAACGGACGTAAAGCCGTCCGTAACGTTCTGCACATCAGACGCGGTTGTTTCCGCAACGTGCTGTTCAGTGGGCGCAGAATCCATATCCATCGTCGGCGCTGTTTCTGCGGCAGTTTCCTCCGCAATGAGCGCTTTGGTTTCCTCGACAGCTGCTTCTTCGACTTCCGTTTGGACCGGCACTTCTGACCCAAACAGCTCGCCGCCGTAGTCGCGGCTCACGTCGCAGAACTGGATGCCGAAACCGGCGTTTTCCAGCGCCATGTTGAGCGCATCCTCCTGCGCGGCACGGAGAAATTCCCCACCGGGGACATTCTCCCTGCGCTGTTCGGAGGTAAAGCTGGCGGCCGGAACCGGATCGTCCTTGCTGAAATAAACCTGCGCTTCGATAATTGCCATCTGCTCGCTGATGCGCAGCGGCTTCAGGAGCATTCTCCCGTTCGGGCAGGCCAGACGGAACCAGAGCCGCTTATAGCGGAGATCCAGCTTCCAGACCGGATGCCCGGTTTTTACGGAAATGGTCTTGCGCAGGAGCTTCATCGGGTCAAAGCCCGGCACCTTGCGCAACTGCTGCACGGCGGCGTTGTTCATCACGGTGGATTTGTTGTCATTCATTTCTTAGAACTCCTTCCATAAATAAAATAAGAGATGACTGCGCAAATTCTGCACATCCATCTCAACTTAACCGGCTTTTTTCAATTTCTGCTCTGTCGCGCCCTGCGGCAGAGCCTTTTGTCTGAATACCTGATTGTACTTTAAGATCCGTTCGGCAAGGCAGGTGTTCCGTTTGACCTTTCTGCCGGAGTGGATCGCCAGAAACAGCGCACGCTTCTGCCCGACCAGAATCACACGCTTTTTTGCGCGTGTCACGGCGGTATAGATCAGATTCTTCGTCAGCAAAATGCGGTGCGCCATCAACATGGGGATGATGACCGTTTCGTACTCCGATCCCATGGATTTGTGGATCGTAATGGCATACGCCAGTTCCAGATCGCCGAGCTGCGTTTTGGAATACTCCACGACGCGCCCATCATAATCCACGCACAGCTTATCGGGCAGGATCTTGCAAATGCTCCCAATGTCGCCGTTGAACACACCCTTGAATTTTTGCCCGCACGCGGAATCATAACCTTCCAGATTGTAATTGTTTTTGGTCTGCATCACACGGTCGTGCAGGCGAAAGATACGCTCTCCGAACGCAAACTCCGGAATCTTTTCCGTATGCGGATTGACCGTCTCCCGGATCAGCGCGTTCAGTCCGTTGGAGGACGCTTCTCCATCCGTCCGATAGGGCGAGATGATCTGAAGCTGTCCAATGGACGTATCCTGCAATTCCCGCAGATAGAGCGTCTGGATCTGCGCTGCGGCTTCTTCCTGATTTTCTGCCTTGACGAACTGAAAATCTGGACCATAGAACAGGCTGCTGTTTTCCTCGTTGATGAATTTGGCATTGTAGGCGATCAGGCTGTCCTTGGATTGCCGGAAGATCTCATCGAGAACCGTCACCGGTACGATGCCGCTTCCAATCAGCTCCGCGAACACATTGCCCGCACCGACGCTCTCCAGCTGATCGACGTCGCCCAACAGCAGGAGTTTCGTGTCCTTCTGTAAGCGCGTAAACAGCTGATGCGCCAGCCACATATCCACCATGGACGCCTCATCCACGATCAGAAAATCAACTTGCAGCGGCTTATCCTGCTTGTCCTTGCTGCAAAAATCGCCCTGCAAGCCAAGCAGACTGTGCAGCGTCAGCGCCTCCAGCATACCGGTACTCTGTGCCATGCGTCGGCTGGCCTTGCCGGTCGGTGCGGCGAGGACGATGCGGTTTTTGGGGTGCAGAATCCGGTAGACCTCGATGATGGCTTTCAGAACCGTCGTCTTGCCGGTGCCGGGGCCGCCGGTGATAATGGAAAGATTTCGCTCCATCGCCACCTCAACGCCGCGGCTCTGCCGCTTTGTCAAGTGCAGGCCCAGCTTCTGCTTGACCTGTTCCAGCGGAAGCGTCACGTCGATTTTCGCCGTACTTTCCATGAGCATTGCTGCCGCCTTTGCCGCTGTCTCGACCTCCTGCATGAAAATGTGCGGAAGATACAGTCGCCCGCCGTCCGAAACAATTTCGTTATCTTCTGCCATCTGCTGCAATTTCTGCTCCACCTCTGCGCGCCTGACCTGCATCTGGGGCAGCGGGATCGGCTCATTGAGAAATTGCAGGGATTCTGTGATCAAGGCATTGACCTCCAGATACAGATGTCCATGCTGCCGTGCGTTTTCCAGCGCACAGATCATCGCGCCGTGGATACGAACCGGGTCGTGCGGATCGCCGCCAGACTTCCGGATGATCGTATCGACGCGTCGGAATCCAAATCCTGAAATCTCACAGAGCCGGAACGGGCTCTTCCGCAGAATATCCGTACAGGCGGGGCCGAAGTGCTGATAGATCTTCATCGCCGTCACAGGCGTGACCTGAAACGGCGTCAGCAGCTCCATAATATCCCGCATGGCGCGGCTTTCTGCATAGCACGTCTTGATCTCCTCCAGCTTCTGTTCCGTGATGCCGCGGATCTCCAGCAGCTTTTCCGGATGGTATTCCAGCACATCGAGCGTATCTGTACCGAACCGCTGGACAATGCTTCTGGCCGTGCTTTCTCCGATGCCTTTGAGAAGGCCCGATGAAAGATAGCTCAGAAGTCCTTCCGTTGTTGGCGGCACAAGCTCGTGCCAGTTCTCTACATGGAACTGCAAGCCGTATTTGCCCTCTTTCCAATCGCCCTCGATCTCCAGCTTGACGGAATCCGTCTGCGGCAGTCCATAGCCGACAGCGGTGAACCGAAGCATCCGGTCGCGGAACGTGTATTGGGAACGGGCTTCTTCCGGTACGGAGGGATCATCCGTGCGCATCCGAAGAATGGTGTATTTGCTGGCTTCATTGAAGTAGATGAGCTTGTCATAGACTGCAATCATTCGTTTTTCACCTCACTATGCGGCAGGCTGCGCCGCGATTTTGATGCTGAACCGTCTGGACTCCGACGTTTCCACAAACTGTGCGTAAATCTCCGGGTAAACCTCCCGCAAGCGAACCAGATTATCCTTGGAGATGCCCTGCCTGCGGATGGGGTTGTAGGAGATGACGTAGCTTTGTTCACCATCCGCACAGGTTGCACAGTCTTTGCCGTCCAGTTCGCTGACAAGCAATCCTTTGAGCTGCTGCATCTGCGTGTCCAGCTGTGTGACCTGCTTTGCAAGCATACTTTTCTGTTCCTGAAGCTGCAAATACTGGTGGATCTGCGTGACCTGCGGTGCGCCGAACGCTGCCGACGGCAAATCTCTCCGGTCAATGCCTTTCCACCTCTGCAAGCTCTGCAAGATAAGGTCGCCGCTTTCCGTATAGTCCGGTGGCTGGTGCTTCTGCACATGGTCGTTCCAGAACGCATCCTCCAACGCGATCAGCTCCGACTCATAGGCATAGTCCCGGTCCAGATGCCGGATGATGACCTCATCCTCATTGTTTCCATACAGGCAGCAGAAGTAGACCCTGTCCAGATTCATGACTGACATATAATGCCGACCCTGAGATTCGTAGTACACCGGAACGATCTCCTCGCCGTTGTACCACCAGTTTTCTCTGGCGTTATAATTTGTCGTCTTGATCTCCAGAATGGCATTGCTGCCGTCCGGAAGCTCCACAAGGTAGTCCAGATCCGCCAGCATCCACGGATACAGCGGGTGCTGGAACATGACCTTCCGCTGAAAGATATGCAGCCCGGTTTTCTTCGCAAAAATCCGCGCAACCAGATCCTCTAGCAGATGTCCCATCTCCAGCGCGACCCAGTTTTCATCCATGTCAGCCTTTACAACATTCAGCTTGTCATAGTACAGATCCCGTGCTGTCCGCCAGGGCGAAATGCCGAGGATCGCCGCAGCGTCGCTGCCGCCGATGCCCCGCCGTCGATAGGACAGCCATTCTTCGCTACTCAGATTACTTGTATCTACCAACTCCTGCGGCTCATACTTCAGCCACAACACCATTCTTTTCTCCCTTCTTCCACACCCGCAGCCGTACCACACGCCTCCGCTCGTGAACCGCTTTGCGGTGATACGCTGCAGACTGCCGCTGCCGTCCTCCGGGACGCCATTTCTTTCGTGATTTCATTTGGTTACCGCCTTTCTCAAAAAATATATCCTCAAAGCCTTTCGGCATTTGGGCAAAAAAAGAACGGGAACTTCCTGCGGCGCAGATTCTTCTGCGTCGCGGTCATTCCCGCAATCTGTGGGCGTTGCGCCCGAAAAAGAAATCCGGCAGAAACCTGTCCTGCGGACATGGTAATTCTACCGGAAATCGTAAAAGCCTGACAATGCGTGTGCAAGTCGGAATACTCCGAACGCTGCGGCTGTCGTGCCACAAGCGGTATGCACAAATCTCAATTACAAGCCAACTTTACCACAAGATATTGTGGTTGTCAAGGAAAGGGCAGCTTACGGCCACTCGGATGTCAGTTCTTCCCGGAGATATTCATACTCCGGAAGCTGCTCAAAATACGGCTGCCAACGGCGCACGATCTCAGCGCGCTCCAACGGGTCTGCTGTTTCTATGGAATGTTCGTTTTCTGTCAGCAAAAGCACATCCAGCGCAATGTCCTCCAGCATGAGTCTGCATAGTTCTTCTGCCGTTTCAATGCGCCGCGCGCTATCCACATAGTCATAATTCGTGGAAATATCCAGCAGGACATATCCCACCTTGTCCGACCAGACAAGGTCAAAGGCATCGCTTTCCTTCAGCCGCTCCGCAAAAACGGCGATCACCCGTTTCAGCTTCTGTTTTTCCTGTTTTGTGTAGGTCATAATAAGTTCCTCCTATATGTGTTTGATCCATCACAAATCATAGCATATAAAATATTTTTTCTCAGTTGTGCAGAAAAAGTCGAAGCGGCTCCTATTTTTTAAGTGTAAAGACTCTCAAGCATTGCACCTTGACAACTGAACACCCATCTGGCAGGGAGATACAGCAGCCGCGGACAGTATGCGACGATATGAGCGTACCCACGGCCTAGCGCTGCACAGCAGCGACTGCAATACGCGCTCTTGACCGGAGCGTAGGAACGGACTGCCAGATGGCTTATAAAAACAACTAATTTCATTTTCACATCTGGAGGAAATCATATGACAAAACCTTTTATTCAGGGTCAAGGAGAGGATTTTGATAATGAAAGCAAGCTGCCAATTCATTTGAAGATGCTATTGACCATTCGCGAGGCAGCAGAGTATAGCAACATCGGAATCAATAAAATTGATTCCATGCTGAAACAGCCGAATTGCCCCTTTGTTCTTTATGTGGGAACACGCAAACTTGTTAAGCGCAAGGAATTTGAGACATTTATACGCGAAAATCTCATTATTTGATTTTCTGCCGGTTATTGCTGCTGCGAATAAAAATTGACCTCTGTGTGTTGAAAAAAGCTGAGTCCTGCTCTATAATGAAATAGATGTGTTGGGCTCTTTTTCTTGTACATAAGAAAGGAGTTCATAATGGGTAAAACTCTAAAAGGTAAGGAATGTGGAAAAGGAATCTGCCAAAGAAAGGATGGAAAATATTCTGCACGATTCTGCGGCAAAAATGGTGTACGCAAAGAAAAGCATTTTTCCACACTTCCAGAAGCACGAAACTGGCTCGCCGATCAGCAGTATAATGATCGGCATGATTTAGTCGTTGCCAACCCTAATATGACCGTTGATGTGTGGTTTGAGTTTTGGCTGAATCATCTGATTTGTGACCTTGCACCGAATACCCGGCGGAATTATCAGGAACGCTACACACATAATATTCAACCTGTTCTCGGCAACATGTTAATTGCGGATGTCAAACCTATGCACTGCAAGGCCGTCCTCAATCGCATGGATACCGAATATGCAGGTTCAACAATTCGGCAAACATACATCACGATGGGTACAATGTTTCGCTCTGCGATCATGAATGATATCATTGCAAAGCATCCGATGGATGGTGTTCGGTATACGAAACCGGTTCGCGCAGTCGATGATATTCATTTCCTGACACGAGAAGAACAGGCTATTTTTTTGGAAACTGCAAAACGCTCACATAACTACAGACAATATGTTCTGTTACTCGAAACCGGTTTGCGGACATCTGAGCTGATTGGACTGACATGGGATTCTATCGACTGGAAAAAGCACGCGTTGACAATCAATAAGACGCTCGAATATCGTCATAAAAACAAATGTTGGCGTGCAGGTCCGCCTAAAACCGAGAAAAGCTATCGAACGATTCCGTTGACGGATCGAGCGTATGCTGTTCTGAAATCCTGTTATGATGAACGCGATTCCAGAAAAGAATCGGACACTCTCTCGCAAGTGCTGGAGTACATAGATCGCAGGACTGGAAGAACAGGGACGTTAGTTATGAAAGATCTAGTCTTTATCAACTACCGTACTGGGGAGCCGGCGAAGAATAGTTCCTATGATACCCACCTTTACAAGCTGTGTGACGAAGCCGGAATTGAGCATTTTTGTATGCACGCACTTCGGCATACTTATGCAACTCGTGCGATTGAGAGTGGGATGCAACCGAAAGTGCTGCAGAAACTGTTAGGGCATGCAAGCATAAAAACCACAATGGATCGGTACGTTCATGTTACAGACGACTCAATGGCGGAAGCAATTCGTCTATTTGAAAGCCATCAATCTGCAAGCGCATAATTGGTGCGTCAACGAAAAATTGGTGCGGAATTGGTGCGCTGAGGCAATCAGGAAACCTCAAAACCCTTGAAATTAAAGGAGATGTGAAGAAAAATGAAATTAGGTATCGTCGGGCTGCCGAACGTCGGCAAGTCCACGCTTTTCAATGCGATCACGAACGCGGGCGTTGCGGCGGACAACTACGCGTTCTGCACCATCGACCCGAACGTCGGCGTCGTGCCTGTGCCGGACAAGCGGCTGGAATGGCTGCGCGACCAGCACAATCCCAAGAAGTTCACCCCTGCCGTCATTGAGTTCGTGGACATCGCGGGCCTCGTCAAGGGCGCGTCGAAGGGCGAGGGTCTCGGCAACAAATTCCTTTCGAACATCCGCGGCTGTGATGCCATTGTCCACGTTGTGCGCTGCTTCGAGGACCCGAACGTGACCCACGTCGAAGGCTCGACCGATCCGCTGCGCGACATCGAGATCATCAACACAGAGCTGATTATGGCCGACCTTGAAATGATCGACCGCCGCATCGACAAGGCCCAGAAGATGGCCAAGGGCGGCGACAAGCGCTACAACCACGAGGCGGAGCTGTTCACGGCGCTGCGCGACTATATGAACGAGGGCAATCTGGCCCGGACGTTCGAGTGCTCCGAGGACGACGCCGCCATGATCGCAACGAGCGATCTGCTGACGCTCCGCAAGACGATCTACGCGGCCAATCTCGGTGAAAACGAGGTCAACGACCCCGAATCCAGCCGCCACTTCACCGCCGTGCGCAAGCTGGCCGAGCAGGAGGGCAGTCAGGTGCTGCCGATCTGCGCGAAGCTCGAGGCGGACATTGCCGAGCTGGACGATCCCGACGAAAAGGCCATGTTCATGGAGGAGCTTGGCCTTCAGGAATCCGGCCTCGACCGCCTGATCCAGTGCAGCTACGCGCTGCTGGGCCTCATCTCCTTCCTGACGGCAGGCAGCGACGAGTGCCGCGCATGGACGATCAAAAAAGGCACCAAGGCCCCGCAGGCTGCCGGCAAAATTCATTCCGACTTTGAGCGCGGCTTCATCCGCGCCGAGGTTATCGCCTTTGACGATCTCAAGGCCTGCGGCACGCTGGCCAACGCCAAGGCGAAGGGCCTGCTCCGCAGCGAGGGCAAGGAGTATGTCATGCAGGACGGCGATGTCGTGAACTTCCTGTTCAATGTCTAAGTTCTAAGGCAGCACCGCGCAATTGCGTCTTCACGCTTTGACGGATCTTTTCCGCCAATCCTGCGGTTAGAAAAGTTTGAAATACACAAAGTATTCCTTCGCTTTTCAAACCTTGGCTTGGCGAAAAATCTCTCGCCAAATCTGCTTGCCGAATTGTGCGGTGTTGCCCTAAAACAAGGGGTCTCTCCTGAAAAGGAGGGGCCTTCTTTTTGCGTCAAAGGCACAGGGTGTCTCCGACGGCCATATCTTTTCAGTCGCGGCAGAAAAGATATGGAAGAAAAGACCGTTCGGACACGAAATCGCGCTTACGCGCCTGAAAAATCGATTCGTTACGTCGTGCGTTTCGTCGTTACATTAACCGTAGTCGTAACGCCCTTCGGGTGGCCGTCCAATCGGGGTTCCCGAGCGCACGATACGCAGTGCGGGTCGCTCTGTTTGCGCCCGTTGAACATTGGACGTATGGGATTCGCAGGACATGCGATATTTCTGTATGCAAAATCAAAAGCGCCGCCCGGCGGGCGTCGCTTTTCGTGTTCCTTTGCGGCTCTCAGCAATAGAAGTCCTTGATCTTCTTGGCTCTCGACGGGTGGCGGAGCTTGCGGATGGCCTTATTCTCGATCTGGCGGATACGCTCGCGCGTGACGCCGAAGATCTGGCCGACCTCCTCGAGCGTATGCGTCCGGCCGTCGTACATGCCGAAGCGCATCCGCAGGACGTCCGCCTCGCGCTCGGTCAGCGTGCCGAGAATCTCCGTCAGGGCCTCCGCCAGCAGCGTATTGGAGGTCGCATCGGCAGGCGACGGCGTATTGTCGTCCTCCACGAAGGAGCCAATGGTCGTATCCTCCTCGTCGCCGACGGGCATATCGAGCGACAGCGTGTCGGCGGCGGTGCGGTTGGCCTCAATGATCTTTTCGATTGGGAGATTCAGCTCCGCCGCGATCTCCTCCAGCGTCGGTTCCCGGCCAAGCTCCTGAACGAGCTTGCGGTTGCAGCGCGTAGCCTTGTTGATGACTTCCACCATATGCACCGGCACGCGGATCGTCCGGGCCTGATCGGCGATGGCACGGGTGATCGCCTGACGGATCCACCAGGTCGCATATGTAGAGAATTTGTTTCCCTTTGTATAGTCGAACTTGTCCACGGCGCGGATCAGACCGGTGTTGCCCTCCTGGATCAGATCCAGAATGTGCAGGCCGCGGCCGGAGTACTTCTTCGCAATGGAGACGACCAGACGGAGGTTTGCCTCCGTCAGCTTGTCCTTGGCGGCCTTGTCGCCCTCGCTGACCTTCTTGGCCAGCTCGATCTCCTCGTCGGCAGAGAGCAGGCGCACCTGTCCAATCTCCTTGAGGTACATCCGGACGGGATCGTCCAGATTATATTCCGCCGCAAGCTCCAGCGGGTCGATCAGCTCTTCCTCCTCGTCCATCGGAGGAAGCTCGTCGTTTTCGATCATCCCGCCGTTGTCGATGTCCGGATCCAGCTCCAGCTCCGCGCCGACGATCTGAATACCCAGCGCGTCGAAGGTATCGTAGATCTGCTCGATCTTCTCGACCGGCAGGTCGAGCTTTTCCAGCTCGGCGGTCAGCTCGGACGCCTGGATTGTGCCGTCGCGCTTGGCCTTGGCGATCAGTGCGCTGACGTGGGCCATGGCCTCCTCATTGGAGATGGAAGCCTTTGCGTTCGTATTCTTTGTATTTTTCGAGTTTGCCATCAATGCTCATCCTCATTCGTGCGATCTCACACGCGCGATTTCGTCAAAAACCGCGCATCCAAATCATTATATACCAGGCTGCCTTCGTTTGGCAACCTGTTTTCTCTATTTTTCTCTCTTTTACCGGCTTTTTTCGGCTCAGATCTCCATAATGACGGGAAGGATCATGGGGTTGCGCTTGGTGGTCTTGAAGAGATAGCCAGACAGGTCGTTCTTGATGTTGGCCTTGAGCGCGCTCCAGTCGCTCGAGCCGCCGGCGACGCAGCGGTCGATGGCGTGCGCGGCGATCACACGCATCTCCTCGATCAGGTTTTCGGATTCCTTGACGTAGACAAAGCCGCGCGTAATGATATCCGGGCCGGTGATGACGCTGCCGTCCTCGGAGGAGATGTTGACCACAACAACGATCATGCCGTCCTGCGCCAGATGCTTGCGGTCACGCAGCACCACGCTGCCGACATCGCCGACGCCGGTGCCGTCCACGAGGATCTTGCCCGCGGGAACAGTGCCGCCCCACTTGCAGGTCGCCTTCGTCAGCTCCAGCACCTTGCCGATGTCGCTGATGAAGATGTTCTTCGGCTCCATGCCCATCGTCTGGGCCAGCTTGGAATGCGCCTGAAGGTGGCGCTGCTCACCGTGTACAGGGATAAAGAAGCGCGGCTTGACCAGCGCGTGGATGAGCTTGAGCTCCTCCTGACAGGCGTGGCCGGAAACATGCAGATCGGCGAGCTTGTCATAGACGACGTCCGCACCCTTGCGGTAAAGCTCGTTGATAATGCGGCCGATGGCCTTTTCGTTGCCGGGGATGGCGGAGGCGGAGATGATGACGCGGTCTCCCGCCTGAATTTCGACCTGCCGGTGGCCGGAGAAGGCCATGCGGTACAGCGCGGACATATTCTCGCCCTGTGAGCCGGTGGAAACGATGACGATCTTGTTTTTCGGCAGGGACTTGATGGCGTTGATATCCACCAGCGTGCCGTTGGGGATTTTCAGATAGCCCAGCTCCACCGAGACCTTCAGCACGTTTTCCATGCTCCGGCCCGTGACGGCGACCTTGCGGCCGTATTTGTGCGCGGCCGTGATGATGCTTTGCAGGCGGAAAGCGTTGGAGGCGAAGGTCGTGACGATGATGCGCTGGTTGCAGCCCGCGAACTGCCGGTCGAAGCTGTTGGCGACGATGCGCTCGGACGGCGTAAAGCCCGGACGCTCGACGTTGGTCGAGTCGCACAGAAGGGCCAGCACGCCCTCGCGGCCCAGCTCGCCGAAGCGGGTCAGGTCGATCATGCCGTCCTCTGCGGTCGGGTCGATCTTGAAGTCGCCGGTCATAATGACCGTTCCGACCGGCGTGCGGATGGCAAACGCCACGGCGTCGGCAATGGAGTGGTTGACGTGGATGAACTCCACGGAGAAGCAGCCCGCCTTGACCGTCTCTCCGGCCTCGTGGGTGAAGAGCTTGACGGTCTTTTCCAGATGGTGCTCCTCCAGCTTGAGCTGGACGATGCCCGCCGTCAGGCGCGTGGCATGGATGGGGCAGTTGAACTGCTGCATGGCGTAGGGAATGCCGCCGATATGATCCTCGTGGCCGTGCGTCAGGAACAGGCCGCGGATCTTCTGCTTGTTCTTCACAAGATAGGTCATGTCCGCAATGACCAGATCGACGCCGTACATGTCGTCCTCGGGGAAGCCGAGGCCGCAGTCCACGATGATGATGTCCTTGCCGTATTCCAGAACGGTGATATTCTTGCCGATCTCATTGAGACCGCCAAGAGAGATGATTTTTAACTTTTCTGCCAAATATGGTTCCTCATTTCTGTCAATAATTCATAGGGCAGCTTCGCACGATTGCGTCAGTGCCTCGCGTCCGGCGTGCCGGACGAATGGATGCTTTTCAGGCCCTGCGCCGTATTTTGGCAGCGCAAAGCCGCATACGCTCCGCAGCTTGCATCCGGCCCCGTACCGCCGGCTGCGCCCCGCAGACGTATGTGTGAGCTGTTTAAATGCTGGCAGCCTGCCGCTGAACCGCGCCGCACGCGCGGCTGACCGCCGGGTAATGCCGTGTGATCCGCCCACTACGGCATGATACGGATTATTATAACACACTTTTTCCGATGTGTATACATTTTTTTGCGGAACGCCGCGTCCCATGCCGCCGGAGGCCGTCCCTTCCGCGCGGAAGCAGTCGGAAAAAGGCATCCGCCGCACTTGTCATTTCAGCGCGTTTTTGCTATACTATTATAATCTATAGAGTTTAGTGGACGGAGGATACCTTCGGATATGAAAAAACATGTTTCCCGCCTGCTCCAGCCGGGCGTGATCTGGTACAGCATCGTTCTGCTGGCCTTTTCCGCCGCTGCGGCGGCGCTGGATCAATTTTATCTGGCGGGCGCGGAGCTGCTCGTGACCATCGTGGTCTTTGCTGTCAGCCGTGCGCGCTTCGCCCACCGCAAGCGGGCGCTGATCGAATATGTCCAGAGCGCGACGGATTCCGTGGGCGTTTCCGTCCACGCCGGCTCGCCGTTCCCGATGGCGGTGCTGCACCTGCCGGAGGCGGAGATCGTCTGGGGCAACCCGGACTTCTACGCCATCACCGGTCTGACCGACGCCACGCGCTATCAGACGATGCAGAGCGTCGTTCCGGGCTTCACCATCGACTGGCTGCGCGAGGGCCGGACGGAATTTCCCGGCGATCAGCTTATCCGCGGCCGCCGCTACCGCATCTACGGCAACTTCGTCCGCTCGGAGGACGAAGAAACGACGGTCAAGCTTGCGACCGTGTATTTCGCGGACATGACGGAGATGTTCAACATCCGCGACGAATACATCCGCACCCGCCCCATCGTGTCGATCATTCTGATCGACAACTACGACGAGCTGACGAACAACCTCTCCGACAGCGCGGTGGCCAATCTCGACGCGCAGATCAACGAGACGGTCAGCAAATGGATGGAGGGCAGCCGCGCGCTCAGCCGCCGTCTCGAGCGCAACCGCTACCTGATGGTCTACGAAAACCGCGACTTTGAAAAGCTCCAGAAGGGCAAATTCTCCGTGCTGGAGAGCATCCGCTCCGTCGTCAGCCCCACCGGCATCGCCGCGACGATCTCGCTCGGCATCGGCAAGGACGGCGCTTCGTTCGAGGAGGACTATAACTTCGCCACGCTCTCCATCGAGATGGCGCTCTCACGCGGCGGCGATCAGGCCGTCATCAAGGACCGCTACAACTTCTCGTTCTACGGCGGACGCACCAAGGAGGCCGAGCGCCACACCAAGGTCAAGTCGCGCGTGGTCGCAGGCTCCCTGTCGGAGCTGATCGCACAGTCCAGCGAGGTGTTCATCATGGGCCACCGCATGGCGGACCTCGACGCCGTCGGCGCGGCGGTCGGTCTCGTGAGCCTCTGCCGGAAGAAGGGCAAGCGCGCCCGCATCGTCCTCGATCTGAAAAACAACGCCGCCGGGGCGCTCATCCGTGAGCTGCGCGCGCTGCCGGAATACGCCGGGGCATTCATCTCCGGCGACGACGCGCTGGTCGAGGCGGACAACCGCTCTTTGCTGATCGTCGTCGATACGAACCGGCCCGATCAGGTGGAGAGCAAGGCGCTGCTCGAGGCAGTGCCGCGTGTGGCGGTCATCGATCACCACCGCCGCGCGGCGGATTATATCGACCACGCCGTTCTGAACCTGCATGAGCCGTTCTCCTCCTCCGCGGCGGAGCTGGTGACGGAGCTGCTGCAATACGCGGTGGAGCCGCGCGACATCCGGCCTCTTGAGGCGCAGGCGCTGCTGGCGGGCATCGTGCTGGACACCAAGAACTTCAACGTCCGCACCGGCTCGCGTACCTTTGAGGCCGCCGCGTTCCTGCGCCGAACCGGCGCGGATACCGTGGACGTGAAAAAGCTCTTCCAGAGTGACCTTGACTCGACCATCGCGCGTTATCAGATCGTGCAGGCCGCGAAGCTCTACCGCGACGAGATCGCCATTGCCGCCGTGGAGCAGACGACCACCCGCACCATCGCCTCGCAGGCGGCGGACGAGCTGCTGAGCATTTCTGGGATCCTGACCTCCTTCGTGCTCTATCCGGACGGGAATCAGGTCGTGATCTGCGCGCGCTCGATCGGCACCTGCAACGTGCAGGTCGTGCTTGAGCCGCTGGGCGGCGGCGGAAACGCGGCCTCCGCAGGCGCACAGATCAAGAACGCGCAGCTGCCGGACGTGCTGGAAAAGCTCGTCGCATCCATCGACAAATTCTACGGCTGAGGCCGGGAATGCAATACAACCATACAACCATTTCCCTGTCTGAAAGGAGAACATAGCATGAAAGTTATTCTGACCCAGGACATCCGCGGCAAGGGCAAGCGCGGACAGATGATCGAGGTTTCCGACGGCTACGCCCGCAACTACCTCTTCCCGAAGAAGCTGGCGCAGGAGGCCAACGCCGACAACCTGAACACCATGCGCATGAACGACAAGGCGAAGCAGGAGCGCGAGGCCAAGGAGCGCGCCGAGGCGATGGAGATCTCCAAGCGCATGAAGGGCTTCACCGTGACCGTGACCGCCAAGGGCGGCGGCGCGGGCCGTCTGTTCGGCTCCGTGACCAACACGGAGATCGCCGAGGCGCTGGCCGCGCAGCAGAAGATCACGCTCGACAAGCGCAAGATCGTGCTCGACGAGCCGATCAAGACGGCGGGCGTCTACACCGTCCGCTGCAAGCTCGGCTATGAGATCAGCGGCGAGCTGCGCGTGGAAGTCAAAGAGGCGTAAACAGACGCCGCACGAAGGGAGGAACATCGTATGGATGAGCTGCTGAACCGTCAGGTGCCGCAGTCGCTGGAGGCGGAGCAGTCGGTGCTCGGCTCCATGCTCATTGACGAGCGGTGCGTGCCGGACGTGATCGGCACTCTGCGCCCGGAGGACTTCTATCTGAAGCAGAACCGGGAGATCTATGAGACCATCTATACGATGTTCAATTTCTCCGAAAAGATCGACCCGGTCACGGTGCTCGACAAGATGAAGGAGCGCGGCGTCTACGACGAGGCGCACTCCTACGACTATATCTCGCAGCTTTTGCAGATCACGCCGACGGCGGCCAACGTCAAGCAATACTGCGCCATCGTTCACGACAAGGCGCTGATGCGCGACCTCGGCACGGCGGCCGACGAGATCAACGAAATGGTCTACGAGGGCGCCGGTACGGCGCAGGATATGCTCGAGGCGGCGGAAAAGAAGGTCTACGCCCTGCGCCGCGACGACTCCGGCGAGAGCCTCCAGCACATCGGCAAGGTCTTGCTGAACGTCTACGACCGGTTGGAGGAGCTGGCGCAGTCCGGCTCGGAGATCCCGGGCCTTTCCACGGGCCTGCACGATGTGGACCGGAAGATCAACGGCCTGAACAAGACCGACCTTCTTCTGATCGCCGCCCGTCCCGGCATGGGCAAAACGTCCATGGCGCTGAACATCGCGCTGAACGTGGCGAAAAAATACCCCGGCAAGGCCGTCGTGTTTTTCAACCTCGAAATGTCGCGCGAGCAGATGGCAATGCGTCTGCTGGCGAACGAAAGCTTCGTCGATCTGCAAAAGCTCGTCACAGGCCAGCTCACGGAGGAGGACTGGGGCAAGCTCTCCATCGCGTCCTCCGCGCTGAGTCAGACGGACATCCGCGTGGACGACAATCCGACCATCACGGTCGCGGAAATGAACGCAAAATGCCGCCGGATCGAGAATCTGGGGTTGGTGTTCATCGACTATCTCCAATTGATGACCTCGGCCGCGCCGGGCAAGACCAGCGAGAACCGCGTCACCGTCGTCAGTGAAATCTCCCGTGCGCTCAAGATCATGGCCAAGGAGCTGAATGTGCCCGTCGTGTGCATGAGCCAGCTCTCGCGTGCCAACGAGAGCCGTACCGACAAGCGGCCGATGCTGTCCGACCTGCGTGAATCGGGCGCCATCGAGCAGGACGCCGACAGCGTCATGTTCATTTACCGCGACGATTATTACAACAAGGATTCGGAGGAGAAGAACATCGCCGAGCTGATCGTGGCGAAAAACCGCCACGGCGAGACCGGCACGGTCAAGCTCCAGTGGCTGCCGCAGTTCACGACCTTCTCCGACCTCGAATGGAAGCATGGAGAGTAAGATTTTCGCCTGGTGCCGCGAACAGCGGCTGTTTGAGCCGGGCGCGGAGGTCTGCTGCGCCGTCTCCGGCGGCGCGGATTCCACGGCCATGCTGGTATGCCTGCTGGCGCTGCGCGGCGAGCTGAAAATCACCGTCCGCGCCGCGCATTATAACCACCGCCTGCGCGGTGCGGAATCCGACCGCGACGAGGCGTTCGTCCGTTCGCTGTGTGAAAGGCTCGGCGTGCCGCTGACCGTTTCCGGCGGCGACGTGGCCGCGCGTGCGCGTGAGACCGGCGAAAGCGTGGAGGAGGCAGCGCGGAAGCTGCGCTACGCCTTTCTGGAGGGTCTCGGCTGCACGGTCGCCACGGCGCACAACGCCGACGATAATGCGGAGACGGTGCTTCTGAATCTGGTGCGCGGCACCGCGCTGCGCGGCCTCTGCGGCATCCCGCCGAAGCGCGGGCCGGTCGTCCGGCCGATGCTCTGCGTGACGCGCCGGGAGATCGAAGGCTATCTGCTGGAAAAGCAGCTGCCGCATGTGGAGGATTCCACGAACGCGGAGCCGGACGCACTCCGCAACCGTCTCCGGCTGGAGGTGCTGCCGCTGCTGCGGCGGGAAAATCCGTCGCTGAGCGGAACGCTGCTGCGCGGGAGCCTGCTTCTGCGGCAGGACGAGGACTATCTGGAGCGTCTGGCGCATGAGGCGCTGGCCGCGGCACGGCAGGACGGCGGCTGGAGCTGCGCGGCGCTGCTGGCGCAGCCGGAGGCTGTCCGGACACGCGCGGTGCGCGCGATGCTGGCGCAGATCGCCGCGCCGAAGCTCACCTCCGCGCACATCCGCGCGGTCGATGCGCTGCTGGCATCGGAAAATCCCTCGGCGGAGGTCTCCCTTCCCGGCGGCTGGACGGCACGGCGGCAGTATGGGCTGCTGACCCTCATCCGTAGGGCCAAGGCGCCCGGCTGGACGCCGGTGCGGCTGACGGTGGACGGCGTGACGGAGCTTCCCGCGCTCGGTCTGCGCATTTCGTGCAGCCGGATCGCATACCTGGAAAAAAATCCGCAAAATCAAAATTCCCCATCCACATTTGTATGCAGATGTGATATGATTGATAAAATACCGGAGCTGTGGGCCAGGCCGAGAGCCTCGCAGGACGCGCTTCGCCTGCCCGGCGGGCGGCGGACGCTCAAGCGTCTGATGATCGACCGGAAAATCCCCGCCGCGCAGCGGGGGCTTCTGCCGGTGATCGTGGACGAGGCGGGCATTCTCGGCGTCTGCGGGATCGGGCCGGACATGGGCCGTCTCGCGCAGGAGGGCTTCCCGGCCATCCGGATCTGTATCGAGCAAACCGAAAAATGAGAAATCAGAGAGAAATGAGGGACGTTGCCGCTATGATGAACGAATTTGACATGATGCAGGATATCGAGAGAGTTCTTGTCCCCGAGGACGAGATCCACGCGCGCATCCGTGAGGTCGGCGCGCAGATCTCCGAGGACTACCGCGGGAAAAAGCCGATCCTCGTCGGCGTGCTGAAGGGCGTCGTACCGTTTTTCGCGGAAATGGCGCAGGCCATCACCATCCCGGTGCAGGAGGATTTCATGTGCGTCACCTCCTTTGAGGGCGGCACCGAATCGACCGGCAAGCTGACCTTCCGTAAGGACATCGACCACGACATTGAGGGCCGCGACGTGCTTATTCTCGAGGATATCATCGACTCCGGCAGCACGCTCAAGCTGATCTGCGAGCTGTTCCGCGAGCGCAAGCCGAAGTCCGTCAGGATCTGCACCCTGCTCGACAAGCCCTCCGGCCGCAAGGTCGATCTGACGCCGGATTACACCTGCTTCACCATTCCGGCGGCGTTCGTGGTCGGCTTCGGTCTGGACTATGAGGATTATTACCGAAATCTGCCCTTCGTCGGCGTCCTGAAGCCCTCCGTCTATCAGGACTGACCGCCCGGGCCTGTAAAGGAGCTTTCCCTTGGATCAACAACCAAAACAGCTCAATCCGCTGTTCCTGATGCTTGCGCTGGCGCTGATCTTCGCGCTGGCGGCGGGCGTATTTTCCCTGCACTCCACTCCGGCGGGCATACCGTATTCCGAGGTGCTCGACCAGTTCCGCAATGAAAAGGTGTCCTCCTTCACGCTTGAGGGAAGCACGCTGACGCTCCGGCTCCGCGGCGAAAACGGCGCAGAAAAGAGCGTCACGGCCAGCATCGGCGACACGGAGCTTTTCCACAAGGATCTCGACGAGCTGATCGCCGACCAGTATGCCAGCGGCGTGCTGACCTCCTACAATTATCTTCCCGCGCCGGGAACGCCGTGGTACCGCGCGGCGCTGCCGTATGTCGTCGTGGGCGTGATCCTGCTGGTCGTTTTCTTCGTCCTCATGGGCCGCGCAAACGGCGGCCCGTCCGCCATGGCGCAGTTCACACGCGCCAACGCCCATTTCGGCCTTTCCGGCAAGGAAAAGGTCACGTTTGCGGACGTAGCGGGCGCGGAGGAGGAAAAGGCCGAGCTTCAGCAGATCGTTGATTTTCTGCGCAATCCGAAGCGCTTTTACGACATGGGCGCGCATGTGCCGAAGGGTGTGCTGCTGGTAGGCCCTCCGGGCACCGGCAAAACGCTGCTGGCGCGGGCCGTCGCCGGTGAGGCAGGCGTTTCGTTCCTGTCGATCTCCGGCTCCGATTTCGTTGAGCTGTATGTCGGCGTCGGCGCGAGCCGCGTGCGCGACTTGTTCGAGCAAGCCAAGCGCGTCTCGCCGAGCATCGTGTTCATCGACGAGATCGACGCCGTCGGCCGTCAGCGCGGCGCAGGTCTCGGCGGCGGTCACGATGAGCGTGAGCAGACGCTCAACCAGCTGCTCGTCGAGATGGACGGCTTCGGCAAAAATGAGGGCGTCATCGTCATGGCCGCGACCAACCGCAAGGACATTCTCGATCCGGCGCTGCTGCGCCCGGGCCGCTTCGACCGGCAGATCTACGTCGGCACGCCCGACTGGCGCGGCCGCGAGGACATTCTCAAAATCCACGCCAAGGACAAGCCGCTGGCAGACAATGTCGATCTTTCTGCCATTGCCAAGGCGACGGCCGGCTTCACCGGCGCCGATCTTGAAAATCTGATGAACGAAGGCGCACTGCTGGCGACGGAGCGCAACCGCCGCGCCATCACCATGAAGGACATGGAGGATGCAATGATCAAGGTCATTGCCGGGCCGGAAAAGCGCAGCCGTGTCGTTCCGCAGCATGAACGGAAGCTGACCGCCTATCATGAGGCGGGCCACGCCGTCACCATGTACCATCTGCCGACGCAGGACCCCGTGCATCAGATCACCATTATCCCGCGCGGTACGGCGGGCGGCATGACCATCAGCCTCCCGACCGACGATACGAGCTATCTTTCCCGCAACGAGATGTATGAGACGATTGTCTCCTTCCTGGGTGGGCGCGTCGCGGAGCAGCTGAAGCTGGACGATATCTCGACCGGCGCGTCGAACGACATCCAGCGCGCCACGGGCATCGCGCGCGACATGGTCTCGCGCTACGGCATGAGCAGCCGCCTCGGGCCGGTCTCCTACGCCTCCGACGACGAGGTGTTCATCGGCCGCAGCTATGAAAAGACGAAGTCCTATTCCGAGCGCATCGCAGGCGATATCGACGACGAGGTCCATGCGATCCTGCAAAAGGCCTACGACCAGTGCGCCGCGCTCCTGCGGGCGCATGACGCGGAGCTTTGCCGCGTCGCAGATTTCCTGATGGCGCACGGCACCATGTCGCGCGTCCAGTTCGAGGCCGCCATGCAGGCCAAGCCCATCCCGGAGTCTCCGGAGGAGCCTTCGGCGTTTGAATTCCACCCGAACGAGGCGGAATGATCTGACGCGCAGGCGTCTCTGCCCTGACCGCATAAACCGGATCACACACAAGCGCCCGCTGGATTCCCAGTACCCGCCTTTTTCCTGATACACTCTCTACTCTGAAAGAATTAAAAGAGCGAGGTGCCCGCATCGGCATTATCTCTACTAAATACCGTTTCCGTATACTTAGTTTTCTGGATGAGTATCTGCCGGAAAACTTTCTCGACATAGTGGTAGGCGGAGAAGATGTACAAGCTGCCAAGCCTTCACCGGAAGGAGTAAAATTCGCTCTCGAACACTTGGGCAGTACTCCGCAAGAAACCTTATACATCGGAGACAGTACTGTGGATGCCGAAACAGCACAAAATGCGGGAGTAGATTTTGCAGGTGTCCTTAATGGAATGACTACCGCTGACGAACTCAGAGCATATCCCCACCGGTTTATTATGGAGAATTTATCCGGTTTGCTATATATCTGATTATCTTCTGTTACAACAGCAAAAAAATAAAGGAAATATTTGTCTGAAACAAATAAAAGAAGTACTTTTGTGCCCGATTATTCCGCAACGGGTTCGATAAAGAGCTCTTTAAGTG
>OGYJ01000065.1_pt1 | contig 89713 bp, 126 predicted proteins | sample 1576531 | NCBI WGS metagenome assembly OGYJ01 (sample SAMEA3541574, study PRJEB24748) | human gut metagenome | biome: human gut; feature: human-associated habitat; material: faeces | place: China | collected 2012 | reverse complement strand
GTAGATAAATCTATAAAAATAAATCAATTTCATTAATTTAAAATCAAAGTATCAATTTTTAAAACAAGAAGTTGATGAGATCAAAACAAATTTTCATCGTTTTAGAAATGCAACTTGTTTATTTCTGATGAAAAATAAGCTATTAAAAAATTTTAAAGAGTTATTGGTAGAGGTTGATTTTAAGTTAAAAGAAAATTTAAGGAATAATTCTATAACTGACTTCATCACACAAGAGAAACCTAAAGAACAAGAAAAAACTAAAATGCCATCAAAGGCTAAATCAAAGGATAGAGGAATGGAGCGATAAAAATGACAGAAGTTTATTTAAAGAAAAATCAAGAAACAGGAAGATTTGAATGTTACAATGGATTGACAGATGAATATATGCAAACATTAAACTGCGGAAATCCATTTATGCTGATTCCAGAAGATGAGGATCTAGAAATCCCAGGGCGAATTGAATACCACAATATAGATGGCTACTACTGGATTGATAGTGAAGATTTTACACGTCAGAAGTTAGAAAACGGAATGCGAGGATATATTGAATAGAATAGTAAGGTGGAGTGAGATGAATTTAGTTAAAGAGTGTCTAGGGTTGGGCTTTGATGTGTTAAGACTATTAGCGATTATCTTTGCGATTGGATATGTCGTGGCAAGTTGGTTTTAGAAAAAATAAAAAGAGCAGATTTAAGTCTGCTCTTTTTTGTATTTAATCAAGGAGAGTAATATGAAAAAAGTTAGCATTATTTGCTTTGGTTTATTTACTTCGTTTTAGGGATGGTTTGATTATAAAGCTTCGGTGTGTAATGGGTATGAAAAAAAATAAGTAGTTTGATGAAAATTTTGTTTTTTAAAAAATAAAAAAGAGTTAGGAGTTATAAATGCAGGGCAATGAATACCAAAAATTGGCAATGCGTACTAACGATAAAATGGCTCATCATAGATTAAGTACTGAATTGACTGGTAAGTTTTCGCTTAGCCCTCTAGCAGAAAGCAATGCTAAGTGTAGCAACATAAATGACATAGCAGGACTTCTTAATGGTGTCTTAGGCTTAACTGGTGAAGCTGGAGAAGTATCAGACCTTGTTAAAAAGGGTATATTCCACGAAAAAGGCATAGACTTAGAACATCTTAAGAAAGAGTGTGGCGATGTTTTATGGTACGTTGCTATGATTTGTGAAGCTTGCGGTTTTAATCTTGATGATGTAATGCAGACAAACATAGATAAACTTATAGCACGTTATCCGGACGGTTTTGACACTTACAGAGCTAATCACAGACAGGCAGGTGATAAATAATGGGTAATCAGGATAAGCACTGTTACCAGTGCAAACATAGACATAAGTTATATTGTGAAAAGCCTTGTAATGCCTGTAATGGCAATCCAAATGTTGTAAAAGGCAAGGATAACTTCACAGAGCTTGAAACAGCAAATAAAAATGCAGTACTCTTTGAAACAAAAGAATAGCATATTGCCCCTTAGCCAAGTGGTCAAGGCACAGGATTTTGATTCCTGTATCGTGGGTTCAAATCCCACAGGGGTAGTTCAAGTGTTTAATTACACTTGTGCCTTTACAGGACTTATTGGTTTACTAGCATTAAGTTCTCCTTTCACCTCATAGCAAGAGCTGTTAAGGACCGTCAGAAAGTCCGTGAGGTTTTACGCATATCCCACACAAATATGCGTAGTAATTATTTCAAATATTTCATAATCAGCAGTTATCCTTAAGGGATAGACAGCGAGCGAAGCCACTTTCTTTGAACAGCCAAACTGCACGGGCGTAATCACTTCCATCCAGCTTTGCCACGACCTGTTATAGGTGTCATAGCCTATACTGCTGTTAAGACTAGCACTTTATATCCACTCAAAACAATATTTTTAAGCGTATAAATGACCTCCAAAGTGATTTATAAATGTGAATTGTTTAATCTCTCTGTGCTAGTCTTTTTTATTTCAACTTGTCAGAAATTCTTACAAGTTGACGGATAGTAGTTCAGTTGGGAGTAACGCTTGATTTATTCAAGTAGTCATAGGTTCAAGTCCTATCTATCCGATTACAACAAACTAGGTTAGCTACCGAAAAGCACAAGCCTTAGTGCCTGTTTGTTGTTTTGTTAATAAGGCAGTTATCAGAAAGGCAGGTAATAATATTATGAATTTTGCAGAAAATGAAAATTCAAGAATACTTCCTAATGTTCAAAGCCCTATAATCTATTTTCTTATGGATGAGGACGAGGTTGTTTATGTTGGACAATCTAAAATAGGATTAGCAAGACCATATTCACATAAAGATAAAAAATTCACCAAAATAGCAATTATTAATTGTAAAGAAAGTGAATTGGATGATAAAGAAACAGAATTTATCAAAAAATATAAGCCGAAATATAACAAGAAAGCCGGAAATAGTGATTATTCATACACTAGAATAAAAACAATAATCAAAAGTCAAACGAATATTCACAGCTTTAATGTGTATGATGTAAGAAAGCTTGTGACAAAACTTGGATTGAAAACTTATATTTTCAATGGGAGCATTTATATAAACGCAGAAGATTTTAATAAAATGTTTACTTTTGTGAAAGAAACAAGTAATGGGGTTAAAAATAAAGAAGAATGGAAGAAAAAAGTATTTTAATTTAATTTGGTAAAATCAGTTGCCTAGTGATTGCAACACGAAAAGAGTAACCTACGAACTCCTGGCAACTGTTTTTATATAAATCGTAGGGTTATCTATCGTAGGAGGTAATTTATGACAGACATAAAAATTAAAAAAGCAGTAATTAGAGAAGATTTATTATCAATAACAAACGATTATAGAAAAGCAATCATTCTTAATCAGTTTATCTATTGGTCTGAAAGAGTTTCAGATGCCGATAAGTTTATCAAGAAAGAAAATGAGATTGCAAAGAGCAATGGAGAAGAGGAAAGAGAGCTTTTCTATGGTTGGATATATAAAACCGCCGAGGAATTAGCTGATGAGGTTATGTTAGGTTTATCTGCAAGCCAGATAAGAAGATATATCAGCGATTTGGTGAATATGGGTTATATCTCAAAACGAAATAACCCTAAATATAAGTGGGATAGAACATTACAATATAGGGTAAATCTTGTAAATATTGCAAAAGACCTTAAAAAGAATGGCTATCCATTAAGCGATTATAAAATTGAAATTCCAGAAAATGAAAAAACCATTACGCACGAGTGCGTAATCAATAATGAGCCAATGAAAAATCAAACACAAGCTAGTGACGAAGCAATACCAAAGAGTACTAACATAGATTACTTAAACAAAGATTACAAATCAAATAGTACAGAGTGTAATTCTCTTAACAGAGAACAATGTAATTCTTTTTTACCCAAAGATAAAAAAGCGAAAGAGTTTAAGCCGATAAACGAATACTCTCAAAGTGATTGGGAAGTTGCCGAGGAAAGAATGATAAGTAGAGCTGGCAAGATAGCTTATGATTGGACTAATGATAAAACGCTCAAAGAAAATGTAGAAGCATTCTTTAAATACTTTTTAGATAAACACGGAGAATGTACTGGAGAATATCACTACCCATTAACAGATAAGGTTTTATCAAGAGTAGTAGATAATTTAACAAAAGAAACCGACATAGAGCGTGACGGATATACAGATACCTATTATGCGGCTATAAGTGATATGGACGATAATACAGACTACAAGATGTTAGTTGATGAATATTTCAATACAAAGTTTTCAGCACAATGTGATTACAGCTTAGTTCACTTTTCTTCTGAAAAGGTTTTAATTAACATTATGAATCACGCTTGTAAGAGTAGTTGGTGTGAAAGTAAGGAATTGTAGGAGGTATTCATTATGAGTTCATATAAAGATTTACAGACCAAGATTTTTGAAAGAGATAATTATACTTGCAGATATTGCGGAAAGAACAGCAGAGAACACCGGGCGTTGGTAATGGCACATATAAGAACAGCTTCAATGTGCGGTGACGATAGAGAAAGTAATTTAATTACATTGTGCAGACATTGTTACAATCACATTTCTAACAATGAGATTAGGGCAAAGTTTGAAACAAAAGAAAATGCTGATTATTTTTGGGGATTATACCACGAAAAAGTCAAAGGATATTGTTATTATACAAACTACATCAAAAAGGTATTTACTGAAAATGGTGTGCTTATGACAAGACCGCAGATTGATAAATATGTCAGTATATTTGTTAAAAATGATGATGATTTTAACGCTTTCAAAGCAGAACTTCAAAATACAGGTTATAAGAATATGCCATCTAAAATGCGTAGTGATGTAAGAAAATATAATCATCAAGTTGAAAATCAAAGTAAGGAGTGATTATTATGGCTATGGGCGTACACCCACTAAACAAAGATAAGTTTTACGAAGCAATTAACTTGTACATATCGGGGCAGGCTTCACAAGTAAAGGCGGCAAAAGTAGCAGGTTGTAGCGTACCGACATTTAAGAAATACGCTAACAAAATTTATGGCGGCGAAGAATTACCAGATAATTTATGGGGGAAGAAGTGATATGTGTGAATTTTGCAAAAACATAGGAATTGGCATACCAAAATGGGACTTCTGCAATGAAAAATCTCCGAATTATTCTGGGATTGCTATTGAAATACGCAACATTACTAATAACCCAAGCTTAGTATTTACAAATTCTGCTGATGAATACGGAGCAGGAGCATTAAGTATCAATTATTGCCCTATCTGCGGTAGAAAGTTGGTGTAGTAATGGCAGAACCTTTAAATAAATTAGCAGAAAAATGTAAAAGTTGCCCTAAATCTGAAAAATGCGACCATAAAAGAATGGAGTTATGCGCTTTAGCGGATTTGCCACCGCAAAATCTTGCAAGTGCTACACAAGGTATTTTGATAGACAATATGTCGCCTATATTGAGGGAAGAAATAAAAAGCCCTTTAAGTCCGTTTAGGTACAAAGACGAATTAGAAAAAGCACTAAATGATTTCCATTTTGAAAATATGTTTATGAATGGGGCTTAGAAAGTTGGTGGAGAAATGAAAGAAACTATTTTATATATTTCAAAATCGGAACAGGATATACAAAGCGTTCTGAAATATCTTCAATCAAAGCTAAAAGCAGAGCAAAGGGAATGTACCCTAGATGAAGAACACGATATTTTAAAAGTCCCAAAATATTATGATATTGTCGGAAAGAGTATTCATGGGAACATGCTTGGTACAGGTTATGGATATTGCCAATATTATTGCTTTTCAGAAGCGTATAACAAAGATAAGTATAGCAATGCAGAAAATGAAAAACTTAAAGATATTCTTATGCACACAAGAGAGGGCACAAAAGAAATATCGGAACTTGATATTTTATGTATGCTAGGATTGGATTAAAAGGCGGTGGAATGATGATGTTATATAAAATAGCACTATATATATTTTATATTTTTTTGATATTGGACATACAAAAAGCAAAAGATATAGAAAATATTTTAAAGAAAGGATTTATAAGTATTGTAATGATGATTGGAATGCTTATAGCGACAATTGCATAATGAAACATCAGAAAGAATGGCGCACTTGCGACAGGTGCGGAAAAGAAATAAAAGTAGGGCTGTTGTGTATGAACTCAATTACAAGGAGTGACATATTAAATATGACTTACGATTTATGTAATGAGTGCACGGAAGATTTTGAGAGGTTTATGAGAAATGAAGAAATCAAGAAGTAAAATAATCATTAAAACAAGAGCTGGCGGTTACACAAAGATTTATGCCAATGGGAAATGGCAGAAGAAAGTATGTGTCATTGATTATCACGCAGAATGCAGTAATAAGGATGGTATAAAAGTTTCTTGCGAATTTGATAAGAATAAGACTGATAAAAACGGTTCGGTTATTTACGACCCGGAAAAAGAAGAAATTGTAAAAGAACACGTAGTTGCAAGAATTTAGGGGCGAGATTATGGAATTTCAATACAGAAAAATGGTACAGGAGATAGCTGACGTGGCATTAGACAATGCCACAATTAACAATATTCCATTTCGTGAATGGATTAATAATGTAAATAATGCTTATGAAAATAAAAAATGCAATCTGACTTCTTGCCGATACAATGCAGATGGCAAGTGTACCAATGACGAGAAGAGAAAAGAATGTGTAAGAGTTTCAAAGGCTGTGCTGATGATTGATGATTTGGTTGATATAGAAGTGTCAGATAATCAGCGGATTAAGAAGAAAAATCCATTTAATGTTTGTGACACAAATCCTAATTGTGAGTACGACCCTGAAACTTGTGGATTTGCTGTTGAATATTCCTCATTTGAAGATGTTAGCAAAGGAATACATAAATATATGTGCGGTCGTTATAAATGCAAATATCAGAAGTAGAAAGGTGTTTTGTGAAGATGATATATGTACATAATGAACAGACAATAAGAACATTACAATGGGAATTGAATAAATTTTTGTCAGAAAATAAAAATGATATATTAAAAATTGACAGAAGAGGATTACCAATATCTATTGAACTGAAAAACGGAGATACAGTTTTATTTATGACATTTATTGTTTTTCATAAATGGGAAATTGGAAGAAGAGACTATAAGATAATTTAATAACATTACCGGCTAACAAATGGAGTTAGTCGCTAACCTAAAACAGTTATAGGCAGAGGTCTATAAGCACCTTTGCTGAAAAGTGGAGGTGCTTTTCTTGAATTCTGAATTAAATCAACTGATAGACGATTGCGAAAAATACATATCACAAAATGGAATAGATGAAAATATTATAGAAACCTACTACAACGTGTGCCAGCTTGCCAAGAATGAGGGCGAAATTGATACAATGTTGAAATGTACTACTAGGGCAAAAGAACTCATAGAAAAGGCTTGTATGCGTGATATAGGGCTATCTATGTGGGAGATAGAGAAGTTTGTCTTTGACAATAAAAGTTCCTTTGATTTGCTTGATAAATACTATGATGTGTTGCTACTTGAAGCTCAAAGCAAAATAGTAGATAGTGCATTTATGTATCTTGAAAAGAAAAGAGAACCTAAAGAGCGCTTCTATATGCCACGCCGCAAACAATTCTTAAAAATGGGGTTAATAGAAGCTTTGCAGGGCATGATTGATGATAAATACGATATATTGTGCGTGTCGTTGATACCGGGAGCAGGAAAGACGACTATTGAAAAAATGTTTAACGCTTTAGTAGCTGGCTGGTTTCCTAATGATTTTTGCCTTTTTTACTCCCATTCTGGCGACATTACACGAATGTACTACGATGGCGTATACGATATTGTTACAAATGCTGATGAATATGCGTGGAACGAAATTTTTCCTAGCCTTACAGTTACAAGCACTAACGCAAAGTTAGAGCAGTTCAACATAGGCAAGTATAAGCCATTCCCAAGCGTACAATGCACATCTGTCGGTAGTAAAAATGCCGGTAAAGTTCGTGCGAGTAAATTTTTGCTTGTAGATGATATGATAGGCGGAATTGAGGAAGCCTTAAATCCTATGGTACTTGATAAGCTATGGGATAAATATGCAGTAGATGCTAGACAAAGAAAAATCCAAGATACAGACGGACACAATTGTAAAGAAATACACATTGCTACGCGTTGGAGTGTGCATGACGTTATCGGAAGAATACAGAATATGTACGCAGGGAATAAAAGAGTTAAGACTATTGCTGTGCCAGATGTAGACCCAGCGACAGGCGAGAGTAATTTTGATTATGAGTACAGCGGATTTACGAAAGAGTTTTTTGCTGACCAACAATTACTCATGGACGAAATATCTTATAGATGTTTGTATAAACAAGAGCCTATCGAACGTGAGGGGTTATTATTCCCAGATGATAAAATCCGCAGATACCTTAATCTGCCACACGGAGAACCGGAGATTGTTACAGGGCAATGTGATACAAAAGGAAAAGGAACGGATTATTTCGTATTACCGGTTCTTCAAAAATATGGTGATGATTATTACTGCATTGATTGTGTATGCGATAACACAGCAGATTACGAAGAACAATACAGAAATGCCGCAGGAGTGCTTGCAAATAATAAAGTGCAAGAGTGTGAATTTGAGCGTAACGCCGGTGGTGATAGGGTTGCAATGGAAGTTAATAAGCGTGTGGAGAGTGTAGGCTGGATATGTAATATTACAGATACGCCTACAGAAACAAACAAAGAGGCAAGGATTTTTCAATGTTCTAACTGGATTTTGCAACACATTATTTTTAAAGACTCATCACTTTACAAACCTAATGAACCATATGGAATAATGATGTCGCTTTTAAAACAATATTCAGTATCAGGGAAAAAACAGCTTGATGATGTTCCAGATGTATTTTCAAATTTTGCATTGAGGATGACAAAAGGAAATCGGGTTAAAAAAACAGTCATTATGTCAAGCCCAATATAGGAGGTTAATCTATTATGACAACTAAGGATTATCTTAATCAAATCAGTAGACTTAATCGTATGATAAATAACAAGCTAACAGAGATAGCACAACTTAGAGAGCTTTCTTGCAGCATATCGGCAGTAAAAAATGAAGAAAGAGTGTTATCATCATCAGACCCAGATAAAATAGGCACTACATACGCCAAAATTGACGAAATGGAACGTAACCTTGATAAAATGATAGATGAATACACTGATAAGAAAAATACGATTATAGGGCAAATAGACAGCATAGAAGATGAAGATTACTACAACGTACTTTTTTCAAGATACATTGAAAAAAAGACATTTGAAGTAATTGCTACAGAAATGAATTTTTCATACAGGAATGTAACAAGACTTCATGGAAGAGCATTAAAAGTATTTGAAGAAAAATATGGCAATAGTTATTTAAAGTTGTCCTAGAATGTCCTATTACACTAATGATATACTGTATCTGTAAGAAATTACAGAGCTGTTTTTCATAAACAAAACATTCTTTATCAAGAAGCACCGCTACTTAATTATGGCGGTGCTTTTTGTTATGCAACGAGGTAAAAATATGAATTTCTATATGAATAAAGACAAGTCAATTATGTGTCCGAATTGCCATAAGTTTTTAATTAAGGCAGATAAGAAAGACCCACGCACACACAAACTAGCTTGCAAACATTGCGGCAAATGGATTTGGTATGTGCCTAACGATGATGATGATTTTCAGATTAAAGAAATACCAAACAGCAGAAGCTCAAGTGGTATGACATTTTATTAGAGGTGTAAGAAATGCAGACAGGAAGAATTGTATTAACAACGGATGTTCCGGAAATAACATATGAAAATGTGTTAGATGTATTAAGAGATGTCTTTTCAACACACATACAAAACGCCAACAGAATACAGTATCTTCTTGATTACGATGCAGGAATACAGCCGATAATTAGGAAGAACCCTAAGACTTACAGACCGGACATTGATTGTGAGTGTGTAGACAATGTCGCTCATCAAGCATCAGAATTTTGGACTTCATTCGCTTGGGGAAATCCTATTTCGCTTGTGCAGAATGGTGATGGAAAAGAGAAATTCGTTGCAGACGGAATATCGGAACTTAACAAACAGTACGAACTTGCAAAGATTAAAGCAAAGACGCAAGACTTGGGAAGATATGTAACAATCGGGGCGACATGTAATGTTCTTGTAGATGTAAATATGGAATGGAAAAAGAATAAGCCATATTTCACATTAGACATATTAGACCCACGAACATCATTTGTAGTGAAGTCAAGCTATTATTCCGATAAGCGAACAATGATGGGCGTTACTTACAGACACGATAGAATAACCGGGAACAACTACTACACTTGCTTTACAAAAGATTTCCGCTTTGAAGTGGTTAATCTCAATGAGATTGCAAATGGAGATTATACGAAAAAAGAAGCATGGAGACATCAGCAAAGAAGCGGGGAAGTAAATCCGCTTGGAATTGTGCCGATTATAGAGTATTTCCGGTCATATGACAGAATGGGAGTTTGGGAACATCAGAAATCAGAATTAGACAACCTTAACCTGCTTATTTCCGATTTTACAAATGATGTTGAACAAAACACGCAGGCAGTATGGCATACAAACGATGTTGATTTCCCTGTAGAGAGAAAAGTTACAGACAATGAGGATGGCACGCAGACTATTGAAGAAACTGTAAGGAAACCAAAATCTGGCGAGTGGATGCAGACTTATACATCGGCGGACGGAAAGACACCAATTGTTGAATCTCTTGCAATTAATTACGATTACACAGGGATGCTCAATAACATCCAATATCGTAGAAATAAGATACTTGAAAAATGCAACGTGCCACTTACTAATGACAATGCATCTAACATAACAGGTGTTGCGGCTAGTAATGCAAGTGGATGGGACCACGCAGAGGCAGCAGCAACAAAGTTACAGATGATAACCGAAAGCTGCAAAATGGATGAACTAGAAGTAGTTCTTGCGGCTATTGATAAAAGTCCGTATGTCCCACAAGATAGCCCATTAAGACTTATAAGCCTTGAGGATATTGAAATTAACATTAAGAGACAAAAGCTATATGAGTTATCAACAAAAGTCAACAGTATAGCAACACTTATTAATGCAGGCATTAATGGAGGAAAAGTACTTAATGCAATTCCTGTATTTGACGACCCTAACGAAGTTTGGGAAGCAAGCAAGGAAACAGTCGAAAAAATACAAAAGAGCAACATTAAAGATGATGCAACTAACAATGACCGCATAATGCAAGATTTGAGCGACCAAGTTAGCAACAGCCCTCTGATTGATAAGAGCAGAACAAATAAATAATCAAGGTATATAGCCACTGGGAATTATCCTAGTGGCTTTTTATATGCACAGAGAAGTGGATAAAACACAATGAGACAGAGAAGTCAAGAAAACACAGAAAAGTGAGGTAACAAAAATGGCAGATGAAGCTAAATCAACAGCAACCGAAAACCCAACAGATACACAGACAACCGAAGTAAAGCCAAATACACCCACAGTTGAAGAACTGATGGCACAGCTTGCTACAGAAAAGGCAGACAGAGCCAAGGAAAAGCAGGCACTTGATAAGGCTTTAAGGGAAAAAGGAGAGCTTACCAAGGCTTTAAGAGCAAAGCAGACAACCGAGGAGCAGGAAGCGGAAGCTAAGGCAGAAGCGGAACGCTTACAGAATGAGAAGTATGAGGAAGCTGTAAAAGAACTTAATCATATTAAAGCGGTTAATGCTTACAAGAGCGTATCTGAAAAGTCTGTAGAAAAACTGATTGATGCAGTTTCGGACGCAGACCATAACACTATTGCAGCAATTATAGAAGCTGAAAAGAAAGCAGCAGTCGCAGAAGCACAGACCGAATGGATGAAATCAAGACCTAGAGTTAATGCAGGCGGAGAATATTCCGGCATGACAAAGGAACAGATTATGGCTATTCCGGACAGAAATGAGCGTAGAAAAGCTATTGCTATGAATATGGATTTATTTAATTAGGAGGTAAATATGGCGGCAGAAGAAAATTTAATTAAGAAAGCTGACCTTGTAAGAGCAAGAGAGGTTGAGTTTGTAAACATTTTTAGTGAAAACATCAAGAAGTTAATTGAGGCACTTGGAGTAACAAGAAAGATTCCAAAGCAGGCGGGCTACACATTAAAGTCCTACAAGGCTACAGGAACACTTGAAAACGGAGAAGTCGCAGAGGGCGAAACAATCCCACTCTCTAAGTATCAGACAGTTGCAGTAAACTACAAGGAAATTACTTTGAAGAAGTGGAGAAAAGCCACATCGGCAGAGGCGATTATCAGTGGAGGCTATGACCAGGCGGTACAGATGACAACTGACAGAATGTTACTTGATGTTCAGAAAGGCATTAGAGGTGACTTTTTCACATTCCTTGCAACAGGCACAGGAACAGCAACAGGCGTAGGTTTTCAGGCAGCACTTGCACAGGCTTGGGGACAGTTACAGGTCAAGTTTGAAGACGATTCAATCGAAGCTGTCTATTTTATGAATCCACTTGATGTAGCTGATTATCTTGCTAAAGCACAGATTACATTACAGACAGCATTCGGCATGACTTATGTAGAGAACTTCCTCGGTCTTGGAACTGTTATTTTTGACAGCAAAGTACCAAAGGGAACCATCTACGCAACAGCAAAAGACAATATCGTACTGTATTACATTCCTGTTAATGGTGCAGACCTCGGAGAAGCGTTTGATTTCACATCAGACCAGACAGGTCTTATTGGCATTCACGAAACACCGGACTACAGCAATATGACAGCTTCTGACACAGTGGTTTCCGGCATTGTACTTTTTGCTGAAAGACTTGACGGAATTATTAAGTCTACAATCACAGAGGCAGAAGCGGCGTAAGGAGAATTGTTATGAGTTATAAGGTAATTTACAGGTTTATGGATTTACAAGACTTTAATCACATATACGAAGTTGGAGATGAATACCCTAGAAATGGTTCAGAAACAACTCCGTCAAGAATCAGAGAACTTGCAACCACAGAAAATAAAATCGGCAAACCGCTAATAAAAGGTATGCAGAATAATAATGGTTCTGTAAAACCTGTAGATTTGCCGAATGAACATAGCAAGGATTTGAATAAGACAGCTATAAATCGTATGTCTACATCTGATTTACAGGCATTTGCCACAGAACAAGGCATAGACAATGCAGAAGAACTCACAGGAGCAGAATTAAAGAAGCTGTTAATTGAGAAATTAGGATTATAGGAGATAGTTATGGAATACACCACATTAGAACAGGTCAAAATCAGACTTAAACAATTTCATATTAATACAGTCACAAATGATGATGAAACGACATCTGATGTGGTAGTGTTCGATAGCAAAGAAGATAATCCGATAATCGAACAGCTCATTAAGCAAGCTACAGAAGATGTAAAGGCAAGAAGAAACTACCCCGACAGCTACACAGATGAAATGATAACCGAGGACTTGAAGAAATTTGAGACCGTTATCGTTAATCTGGCTGTCTACGACCATTCACAAGCAGGTGAAGCATTTATGGCAAGCTACAATGAAAATGGTGTCAACAGAACTTGGAGAGACAGAGACGGTTTATTTGTCGGGGTATTCCCTTTTGCTAAGGTTTTATAGAAGATTGTGCGTTACCATGTTGCTGATGTCGACAATATGGTAGCAGGCGGCACACATTAAGGGTGGTGGGCGGTGTGCCATTATTAATTATGAAAGGCGGTATATCAATGCCAATAGCAGTAATTATAAGCATTATTTCAGTTGCTTTTTCCGTCTTTTTCGGACTGTTTACGTTGGGATTTAATCTTAAGAACAACAAAAAGTCTGACAATGAAGAACTTACAGAGCGTGTAAAGGAAAATACACGCATAAATATGAAACTTGACACAATATCAGGCAACACAACAGAGATAAAAAATGAAGTTATAGAAATGAGAAAAGAACTTAATTCTCATGATAACAGGATTATTAAGGTTGAGGAAAGTGTAAAGTCGGCACACCACCGAATAGACGGATTGGAAGCACGACTTAATGAAGATAAGGAGGTATAGCAGAATGGATATAACATCGGTAACAACAGTTGTAGCAATCGTTGTAATTACATATCTGATAGGCTTAGGAGCCAAAGCAATCCCACACATTAAGGATAATTACATTCCTATAATCGTAGGCGTTGCAGGCGGTATCTTAGGCATTATAGGTATGTATGTAATACCTGACTTTCCGGCAAATGATATTCTTAATGCAATCGCAGTAGGAATTGTGTCCGGATTATCAAGCACAGGTGTTAATCAGATTTATAAGCAGGTAAAGAACAATGCTTGACATTAATAAGCAGGCTATGAAGTATTCACTTCAAGGACAGACAGTAACTATCTATGAAAGAGATGATGAGGGCAATATCCTTTATGAGGGTTATACCGACACAGAGGGTAACTTCATTCCTTATCTTGATGATGAGGGAAATAAGATACCCAAAGTTCTTGAAGAAAAAACAGGTTTTTCAGAGCCTACGGATTTCAAAGCTAACATATCATTCAGCGGTGGAGAAGCACAAAGCAAGGAATACGGCTTTGATACCGCTGATTTTGATGCTATTTTGCTGACAGATAGGAATATGTTACCTATCCAAAAAGGCGACCTTATTTGGCTTGATAGCAAGCCTACATACACATCTGACAGTCTTGTTGATGAAACATCAGCAGACTTCACGATTGTAGGCATTAAGCCGGCATTATATTCAACTAAGTATATGCTTAAAGCAGTTGTAAAGTAGGTGCATTATGGAAGACACAACGATTAATGTTTTGGGAACAGCATACGCTATCGAGTTAAGGCAACTTAACGATAAAGATATGGACGGCTTTTGCGACAATACAGCAAAGCTAATAGTAATCCGTTCTGATAACTATAATGAAGTGGGTAATTTTGTAGAATTGCAGAAGAAACAATTAAGACACGAAATAATACACGCCTTTCTATCTGAAAGCGGATTACAGTGTAATTGGCAACATATAGAACAATTTGGACACGATGAAACAACTATTGATTGGTTTGCAATTCAGTCACCTAAAATATTTAAAGTTTTTGTGGACTTAAAATTACTCTAAGGCGGTGTAATATGGCAAGACATACAATTAATATATCCCTATCAGAAAAGTCCGTAAATGAAGCTATCAGACAGCTACAACAGTATAAGCAGAGTTTGCAGTATAAATGTGAATTGCTTGTTGAACGACTAGCAGAATTAGGCGACAAAGCGGCAATTATGAGTGTTAATGAAAGTCCATTAGGTAGGACAGTAACATTGAGAGTTGACAGAAAGCCTATTCAAGATGGCTACCAAGCTATTTTAATTGCTACCGGTAAAACTGTTGAAGTAGAAGATAGAGAGCCATTTTACACACTGTTAGCGATTGAATTTGGCGCTGGTATTTATTACAACAGTGGCAACGAGAACCCAAAGGCTAATGATTTCGGCTTGGGCGTAGGAACATATCCAGGACAAATCCACGCATTCAGCGATGGTTGGTACTACTTAGGTAATGACAATCAATGGCACTACACACACGGCATTAAAGCTACAATGCCTATGTATAACGCTACAATAGAGATTATTAATCAGTATAAGCAGATAGCAAGAGAGGTGTTTAGTTAATGGCAAATGCAAACGATTGGGCGATAGACCTTGAGAATACAGTCACAGCACTTGTCAAGGCTAAAACCCTAACACAGCTTAAAAAGACATATCCAAAGATAGCCATAACAAATGAGGGGGAAAACAGCGGTCAAGCAATATTCCCAACAGTATACATTCATTTACTGCCAGCGATTGAACAAGGACAAACACTTGATGGACAGACAATTAATGCATTGTTAGCAACATTTCAAGTAGATGTCACCACTAACACAAGCAAGTCTGACTGCCGAAAGGTTATGGCAGTAATTACAGATACATTCAAGGCAATGAGATTTCAAGGCAATGCAATGCCAGAGTTCTCAATCAGTAATAAAGTACATAAGAGTACCGCTAGATTCAGAAGGATGATAGCGGCAAATGATAGATTATTGTAACAAAGAGCAGAAATGCTCTTATTTTTTGCAAATTTTTAGGAGGTAGACAAGGCAATGGCAAGTACAAGTTATAAAGCTAGGGTTATCTACAAGGAGCATAGCGAAGATGGTTTTGCAGGCTCATATAAGTTAATGGTTGCGGCTAAGTCAATTTCAGCACCAGTATCAGCACCTAACACAGTTGAAAGTACAACATTTGAAGATGATTCACAGACATTCTTAATGGGTATCAAAACATCTGATGCTAAGACTTACACAGGCAACCTTGAAAAGGCTTATTTACAGGACTTAATCAAGGCAGAGGGCAAGCAGTTAGATATTATTCAGTTATATGGCTCTGACGGATTAGGTGCGGTTGCTAAGTACGCATTTGTCGGACAGGTAACAGCAACACCTAATGATGTTTCTGGTACTGATTCGGTACTTGAAATGACAGTAACAGCAGTTCCTAACACTTCACCTATCGAATGCACAGACAAGCTTCAAGTTGTCGAGGGTGCTGGTGGCACATTCACAGTAACAAAGGTGGGGGAATAATAAGCCAATCGACTAAATCAAAGGCTGTGTCGATTGGTGGCACAAACGCCAAAACAGCCGACTACACATCATATCTTGATGATGTAACAGAATAATTATTTTAAAAGGTAGGTGCGGTGTAAAATCCGCACCTTTCCTATATAGTGATAGGGTGGGAAAGGGCAAAAATATGATGAATATTAATGTAAATGAAAAAGAATACAAAGTTGAGTTCTCTTTTGGTGCGGCAGAGTGTAAAGAAATAGTGCAGAAAATGTTTTCTGTTGTTAATGGTTCTTACTTACTTGCACAAACAGATAAAAGTGTTGCACAGGCTTCCTTTGATGGATTAGCAAATATGACAGCGGATATACCGGAGATTTGCATATTGGCTATCTATGCAGGCTGTACTGATAATAACCCAGTCACAATGGATGAAGCAAAGGGACTCACTAGAGCGTATATTACAGAAAAGAGAAAGACAGATAAAAGTTACGGATATAGAGCTTTATTTGAAGAAATCAAGAAAGCGATGGAAGATGATGGTTTTTTCGAGCTGTCGGGAATAACAGCGATGTTAGAGGAAATGGCGAACAATGTGGAAGAAGCGACACAGGAACAGAAGAAGCCGACAGTAGTTCCACAAGACCACAAGAAAAAGCAGACTTCCACAAAATAATTTGGGGAGAATGCTTTGTCTTAGCTAGTTCACTAGGCGTTAGTTATTCGGACTTTTTAAAAATGACACCTACAAAATTATTACTATACGCAAAAGGCAAAAAGATTGATAGGCAAAATCGCGATTCAGAAATGTATAACTGGTTTTTAGTTTATGCAATTCCAGCTATTTCTTGCGGAATAGGTGCAGCATTTAATAAAGATGTACACATTGAATATCCTAAACAAGCTATTTTATCAGAAAAAACAGAAGAAAGTGAAGAAGATACATATGATAAGGAGTTACAGCTGATGTTACTCAATGAGCAAAAATGGGCGGCACAGACTGAAAAGAAAGGACTACCGCCAACAATCCTATAAAAGGGGGTTAAAGCGTGGAATTAGACAGTTTAGAAGTCAAAATTACCGGTACTGCCACTAAAGCTATTAATTCTGTTGATAAACTGATAAATCAGCTTACAAGGTTGTCAACATCACTTGCGACTGTGAATGGCTCATCATTAAGCAACCTTGCAAACGGCGTTAGTCACTTAGGTTCTGCTATGCAGAATATGAACGCAGGAACAGCAGATTTTACAAGACTTGCCAAGAATATCACAAAGATAGGTTCTGTTGATTCAGCCGCACTTGCTAACACAGCTACATCACTTGAAGCCGTTACGAAAGCGGTTGCAAGCATATCAGCCATACCGCAGAACGCAACACAGGTTACAGAATTTGCCAAGTCACTTGGCAAGCTAGGTAGTAAGAGTATAGAAAACGCCGTTGTAAACATTCCAAAGCTGGGTAATGCTTTAAATGGCTTAATGACAACGCTATCAAGAGCACCAACAGTAAGCCAGAATGTTATTCAAATGACTAACGCATTGGCTAATCTTGCTAGTCAAGGTAGCAAGGTGGGTACTTCTTCAAACTCACTTCAAAAGTCGCTGTATGGCGTTTCTACAAGTGCTAGAACAGCAACTAGAAGTAGTTGGAACTTAGCAAGTGCAATAGGCAAGTTTTATGCCACCTATTTTATGGTAATTCGTGGCAGTAAGAAACTTATAGAAGCTATAAAATCAACAACAGATTACATTGAAGCGTTTAACTATCAAGCAGTTGCGTTCGGTAAAATCGGTTCAGAATGGGATAAGGATTACGAAAAGTACGGATATGATAACGCTACGGCATACGCAGAAAGTTTTCAAAGTAGAGTAAATGATACTCTTGGAAAGTTATCTGGATTGAAAGTTAATGTTCAAGGCGGCTTGCTTGAAGAAAGTGGAGCAAAGAACTTAGGACTTAACATACAAGAGATAACACAGTACGCTTCACAGTTAGCTTCTGTCACTAATTCGTTAGGACAGACTGGCGAAGCGACAACGGCTATAACAAAGTCAATGACAATGCTTGCAGGCGATATAAGCTCACTTTTTAATGTGGACTATAAAACGGTTGCGCAGAACTTACAGAGTGGCTTAATCGGTCAATCAAGGGCGTTGTACAAGTATGGTATTGATATTACTAATGCTACATTGGCAACATACGCTTATAATTTAGGAATTTCTAAGTCTGTATCAGAAATGACACAGATGGAAAAACAGCAATTAAGAGTATTGGCTATACTAGACCAATCAAAAGTATCGTGGGGCGATTTAGCTAACACGATTAACAGCCCCTCAAATATGTTACGCCAGTTCAGCAACAATATGAAAGAAGTCGGAATGGTGGCAGGGCAGTTGTTTATCCCAATTCTTTCAAAGGTTATGCCAGTTGTAAATGGCGTTACCATTGCAATTAAGCGACTTCTAGTGAACCTTGCAAGCCTTATGGGTGTTAAGATTGACTTTGAGAGCTTCGGACAAAGTGGCTATAAAGACACATCAGATGGCTTAGAAGATATTTCAGATGGCTACCAAGATGTAGCAGATTCAGCTAAGAAAGCTACATTATCCCTTATGGGATTTGATGAAATAAATAAATTGCAGGACGATACAAGCTCAAGCAAGGGTTCAAGCGGTGGTGGCGGTGGTAGCACTATTGATTTGACAGACGATATTGCTAAGGCGGCGGCTGATTATGAAGCAGCTTGGAATAAAGCATTTGCCAATATGGAAAATTCGGCAGTTGCCTGGGCTGACAGAATAGAGAAAGCACTCGAACCTGTTAAGCAGATATTTAAAGACTTTGCTATCGGAGATTTTTATGCCGCAGGACAAGATACATCTAACCTTGTGGCAGGAATTTTTAATTGGTTTGCAAAGGCTATAGATGATGTTCCTTGGTTTAAAATCGGTCAGAAAATGGGAGATTTTCTTGCAGGCATTAATTGGACTAAGGTGTTTAAATCGGCGGCTAAAGTGCTTGTGCAAGGCTTAAAAGCGGCTGTTGAATTATACTTAGGTATGCTATCTAAAGCACCAATAGAAACACTTCTTATATCGCTTGTGGCAGTTCCTAAAGCGCTTAAGGCGATAGGTGATTCGGCAGTTGTAGCTAGTATAGTAAAAACGTACAAGACACTTGATAAATTTGCAACAACAGTAGCGGCGGTAACAGGCGCACTTAATGGAAATAAGGCGGCGGCTTCGGCGTTGACATTTATGTACCCAAAGATAGCTAAAACTGTAACTAATGTTAACAAAACCTTTAATGCCCTTAAAACATCTTTAAATGACAATGGCTTTTTTGCTACATTTAATGAGGGGATTGAAACTATTAGAGGTAAAATGTCAGCATTGCAGAAAGGTGCAATAGGCGTTATAGGTGTATTTGCAGAGTTTTCACTTGTTAAAAGCGGCTTTTATGAGTTGGCGGCAGGGAGTGACAACCTTGTAGTTTCTATTGCTAAAATAGCAGGCGGTGCAGGTGTAGCAACAGCGGCATTAAAACTTATAGGCTTATCAAACCCATTCACAGCATTAATAGTAGGTGCTACTGGCTTAATATCGTCAATAGTGGGTATCTCACAAGCTGTAAAAGAAGCAGAATTTAATAGTATGTTTACAGCATTACAAAATACTGGAACTGTTACAATGAAAGAATTAGGCGATGTAGCCATAGATTCTTTTGGAAAAATAACAGATGGTATAACTGAAACCACAGACAAACTTAAAAATATATCAGAAGCAAAAGAAAATCTCGAAGAAACAACAGATAATGTAAATCTGTTAAAAACGGCGGTTGAAGATGGAGCATACACGACTAATGAAAAAATGCCGCAAATTATAGAACAATTCCAAAACTTATTAAGTGAATCTAAAAATGTATTCAATGATGAATATGATGTTATTGTCGGTAATGTTGTAGGTGCTTGGAAAGATATTCTTGAAGCACAAGGCGTTGCGATTCCAGAGTATGTAGCACAATTAGCAAGTTTACGCGACAAAGGAAATGAATCGTTTACAAGTATGAGTTCAGATCTAGAAACACTTATACAGCAGTTTAATGATGGAAAAATATCAGAAGAAGAGTTCTTAAATGCGGCTACGCCTTTAATAGATAAAATATCTTCTATTAATAGTGACAAGTCGGTTGATAATGCGACACTTGCTATTCAAGGATTTGGCGGCGCATTAGATATATCACAGTATATGACAGAATCCGGACTTGATGTTCAAAGATTTAGTGAGGCTGTAAATGAAGTTGTAACAGCGGCACAAAACGGAAAAGATAACTTATCTGCATTGGGAACGGAATCGTCACAAGCTATAACGGATATGAGAGATAGACTTACTGCTTTAGGAATAGATGCAAGTCAATTTGATTGGTCAAGTTTATATGGTGCTAGTGATACGCAAGTACAACAAGGCACAGAGAGAATAGACGCGGCATATATGCAATATGCTAATCAAGTACAGTATAACTTACTCAATCAACTTCCATCAGTAGTTGAAGAAGCAACAAAAGACTATGAAAACCTAAACCCAATAGCTAAAATATTCACAACAAAAGAAAACTATATTAAAAGCGTTATTGAGAAATGGCGTAAAAGCACATTAGACCCAGCACTTGATTCTGTTAAAGATGGCTTTAATCAGTTAGGAATAGACGGAAGCGTGTACGCTGATGAAGCGGCAGACAAGCTCACAACATCACTATTTGATAGTATTAGAGTTTATTCCAATGTTGGTGTTAACAACACAAAGCCTAAACTTAAGGAAGATTGGCAAGAAATGCTTGATTCTGCTTTAAATGAAGCAGGAGAAGCAGTAGACGTAGAGGGCTATGGAAGAAATACAGTAGATGGCTTTGTTAACGGAATTGTTGATAATGTTGATAGAAGCAACAATGCTGTAAGAGATTGGATGGATGAATTAGATAGAAATATTCACGATAGTGCAATGAATTTTGGTTCACCATCAAGGCGTGCGGAAGAATACGGAAGATGGGTTGTTGAGGGCTTTAACAATGGTTTATCTGACAATTTAGGTAGCACGTATAGTACGATTGATGATTACGTTAACAATGTTAAATCCGGCTTTGATGGCATATATGATTCATTATGGGATATAGGCCATTATGCAGGCAGAGGTCTCTATGATGGCTTAGAAAGTATGGAAAACAGTATTTTCAGCGAAGCTAGATACATCGCAGATAACGTATCTGATACAATAAGAGATGCCTTAGACATTCATAGTCCATCAAGAGTTATGAAACAGATAGGTGAATACACGATAGAGGGCTTCAAACAAGGTATGGAGCTTAATTACAAACCTGTTGAGGTTTCTTTAGGCGACTTTACTAGCGATATTATTCAAAGCACAAAAGCAAGTAAATTTAATGCAAATACTAGCATACCTACAATGCCACAGATTAATATGGATAATAGCGCTACAACAGAAACTAATATGTTATTAAGGCAACTAATATACGCTGTTGAAAATGGAAGAACAATAGAAATTGACGGACAAGAGATATTCAGAGTTACACAAAAGCAAGCAGATATGTACACAGCAATGACTGGGTTGCCTGCATATAACATATAATTGAATTTAATACAATGTTGTGATACACTCTAACCATTAGGATAGCAAAGGGGGTGTATCACAATGAAAAGGAAAGCGATATGCTTAATTATTTGGGTGTTATTATCTGCGACTTTTATATGGTATCTACAGGATAGTGGCAGAAGAACAGGCGGTAAAATTCAAGATTATTTGGAGTTTTGCACAGAGAAAAATGAAAAAGGTACAGAAACAAGCGCGGAAGTATCAACACGAAACTTTATAAATGAAGAGCTTTATAATATGTCTGAATGGTTTCGGAGAGAAGATTTATCCCTTGGATTCGTTATAGTGATATACGTTAGTGGAACAATGGCATGTTGCTATTTTGGAAATAAAAAGGAAAGGGAAAAGTAATATGGAGATAAGCAAAGCAGAAATTAAAGCTTATACACTTATAACGGCACAAGAACGTAATATACAAAGTGATATTCAAGATTGGAATAAATCAATATTAATTGTTGATAATATATATGAGGCTATTAATAAAATTGACAGTGACTATGCTAAAATACTTAGTGGGAAAGAATTTGGGCTAGTGTACCCAACGATTAATAATCAATTTGAAGTATACATTAAGTATGACAATGATTTAGTAAATATGATATCAACAACACATCATGAATTAACTCATATTGATGACTTTACTATTATTGGAGAAAAATTCGGGATAAAGAACAAAAGAGAATTGACCGAAAATGATTATATAAGGCTTTGGTCTGAATTCCATGCAACGTACATTTCAATGACGGAAATATTGAAGTACAATGAAAAATATGATTACCCAGCGATTAAAAAAGAAACAGCAGACAAGCTAATTAATTATTACAATAGTTGCGCAGGAAAAATGGTGAAACAGCAAGATGTTTTCGACACTACTGTTAGAAATTATGGAGATTTTTTTGCAATATGTGATTATGGAAAAACGAAAGATAATCCACCACCAGAATATATTAGAGGATTTAATTATTTTGCAGTATACGCCTTTTTAAATCAGCATAAGGATATTTATAAGTTTATTGATGATTACAATACATGGAAAGTGTTAGTTAATAGAACTTTAAGAATAAAAAAGTAAATAGCCAGAACAATAGTTTGGGTTTAACTATCATTCTGACCGAAGAATAAAAGAGTTTATAACTAACCCAGCAAGGAAACTGATAGCAGCATAGCGTACCCACAAGTGGGTACGAAAAAATTCCCAAGAAGTCGGGAAAGTTTTTGCAGGAAGTTGCAAAATATCCCATAAAGTTGGGGAAAGTATTTGTATAGTTGTTGCAACGCTTTTCTCCACAAGTGGAGAAAGACATTAAATCAGTAGCGCCGAAATCTTGGCTCTACTAGAATAAAAAATCAGAACAAGTTGGGTAGACCTGTTCTGATTAGCACGTATGAGTGAATGTAAATTAACTCATACCAATAATAACAAATAAATAGCAAAATGACAAGGACATTTCACTTAATTGTGAGGTGTCCTTTTTGTGTGCTTAGAAAGTGAGGTTTTACTATGAATTTTATTCAATATGTAAAGCAAGTGTGGAAAGCTGGCACTAGCGGCGGTACTCCATTAAGTCCAGATAGACTTAATCATATGGAAGATGGCATTAAGAATAATAATAATATGATAAGTGAACTAAATAACAACAATATAACTAATAATATTTGCACTAATTTATTAAACCCAACACTTGAAACTTCCTCTAAGAATGGTATTACTTGCACTAACAATAGGGATGGTACGTACACGTTCATTGGTACTGCAACAGCAGAAACAGAATTTACATTTAGCACTATAAAGTTAAAGTATGGAAAATACAAACTGCTCGGTGCACTCGGATACCAACGAAAATCTAACAATGCATGGGTTAAAACTCTACAGGATGGCGATATTTTTGAAGTTGATGCAAATAAACCAATATTGCAAATACATATGCATTTTGCACAAGGTACTACAGCAAATAATCTTAATAAAAAACCAATGATAACTACAAATCTTAACGCAACGCATGATGATTTCGTTCCTTATACAGGCGATACAGGACGGCTTAATGCAGATGTTGCTTTGTTAAAAAGCAATATAGGTCAAGTTGAACTTAATAGCCCTTATGGCCTAACTACAGCAAAAACATTAAATATAGACACAATCAATAATGACAAAGGCTATATATTACGATGTCAAATAAATACTTTGCAAGGAACATTACCAACATCTGCCTCATTAATAGGTGGTAATTCATTTTTGTTAATTGGTTTTTCTAATATAGTTAATCAAAAACCTCGTTATGGTATACAGATTGCTTTTGGTTTCGGTTCAAATAAAATTGCAATAAGAAATGCACCTTATGTTGAAGGAGGGGGTAATTGGACAAATTGGAGGGCAATTTAATTGTAGCTATTAATTATGGTTGTACTGAGTTTTCTCCAAGTGCTATTAATGTTGTTTAATTAACTTAATGAATAAAAATTCAAAATAAGTATTGAAATAAAATGTTAGCAGTAGGGGCAACTTAAAAATATAAATATATAAAACTAAGGGAACGTATCAGAAAAGGTACGCTCCCTTTTTTGTTACCTATTTTTTAGGCAGAAAGGGGCGATTGAATGATAAGTGCTGTAATTATCGAGGGAGTGACATTCCCGGTAGCTTACAACGGCTACACGTACACTAGGGCGAAAATTTGGTCTAAGAACACTGGAAGAAATGATGCTGGAGATTTGGTTGGTACGTTGGTGTGTCTTAAGGATAAGGTAGAGATACAATTACCGCCATTAACAGGTGAACAGGCGTTGTTGCTTGATAATGTGATTAGTGATGAAAATAACCCATTCCCAACAGCACAAGTCCTATTTTTAGGCGGTCAACAAAAAGAAATGACAATATACACAGGAGATGTGACATATCCGTATCTCACAAGGGCGAAGAATGAGGACGGATTAATAGTCGGAGCAAAATTAAGTTTAATTCAGAAATAAGGAGATTAACTATGAAAATAACAGGAAATGAAGTTTTAGCACATTATGAAGCATTAAGAAACGTAGCACAGCTTAAAATGGGTGGCAAGTTAGCAGTTGTCATTATGTCTGACATTAAGGCATTAGAACCACACTTTATGGCAGTTGTAGAAACGATAGAAAAGATACGCAAAGAAAATAAGGAAAATAACGATAAGATAAAATCAGAACTTGAAGAACTAGCAGAACAAGAAATAGAAGTATCTGAATACACAAAAGTTGACATAAGTGCATTTGATAGCTGTGAAGCTATTGAGCCAGCACAGATTATTGCACTTAGCTTTATGATTAACGATTAATCAGCAGAAAGGAGCAACCTAATGAAAAATATCAATTGGGGTGCGAACTTCAACTTACTGTATGCAAGATATTACAGTAAATATTTAGTTGACGGAAAAGAATACAATCAGACACTTAATGAGTTTAAGTACAGTAATATAATCAATCCAAACAATAGCATTTCCATAGGTAACACTTGCAGTAGTAGTGTTGCCTTTTCTATTTTTCAGCCACAAATTACACTTGAAAATAAAGACATAACTATTTTTGAGGGCGTTAAGGGTAATAATGGAATTGAGTATGTGCAGATAGGCATATTTACTGTAACTAAAGAAGAAAGCAACGGAGAGTACACTAAGTACACAGCTTACGACAAGATGTATAAAGCCGAAAAAGGGTACTTCTCTGAATTAACTTATCCTAGCACGGATAAGGCTATTTTAGAGGAAATCTGTACAAAGTTAGGCATACAGTTAGCAACTAGCATAACAAACACGCATACAATTACGGATAAGCCGCAAGGTTATACAATGCGTGAAATGATAGGCTATATGGCTACGTTGCAAGGCGGCAATGCGGCTATTAATTCTGACGGAAACCTTGAAATAAAGTGGTATAAGGATAGCGGCTACGTGCTTGACGGACATCAATACTATCAGCAAGGGGTTACTTTTACCACTAGCAAGGATTTTGCGATAAGAAAACTGACTTGTAATAATACAAAGTCGGGTGATAAGGAAACTAGCACAATCACTAGCGGTAGTGGTGCAACTGGGCTTAGCTTTGCTAATCCATTTATGACGCAAGCAGTCTTAGATGAAGTCTACAAAAAGATAGGCGGTTTTCAGTTCAGACCGCTTACAGTTAAGTTTTTAGGTGATTGGCGGCTTGAGGTAGGCGACATTATAACTGTTAATAAAGACGGCGTTGATTACAAAGTGCCTATAATGCAGATTACACACGAATGTGACGGCGGCTTAATGGATACAGTTACATCTATCGGACAATCTGACACAGAAAACAGTAATATTGCTAGCGGTCCGATAACAAAGCAAATGGAACGATACTACGCTGATTTAGTCTTAATCAACAAGGCAGTTATCGAAAATGCTGATATAACTAGTGCTAATATTGAGAGTTTAAAAGCACATCAAGCGTATATCGACCAATTAAAGGCTAATAAGATTGAAGCTATTACAGCAGATATTGTTAATTTGACAGCAAGTAAAGCTACAATTAATGAAGCTAATATCGCTAAGTTACAAGCAGATTATGCACAGGTAGGCGTGTTAAATGCAGATGTAGCAGACATTAAGACCTTAATGTTTGGTTCAGCGACAGGTAAAAGTTTAACAACAGAATTCGCCAATGCAGTCGTAAGTGTTATTGGCAATGCACAGATTAAGGATGCTATGATTGACAGCATAGCTGCAAGCAAGATTACAGCACTTGACCTTAATACCACCAAATTTAAGGTTCATAGCGAAAATGGAATGTCTTATTGGCAAGACAATACAATTATCATCAAAGATACTGACAGAATAAGAGTTCAAATAGGTAAAGACGCTAATTCAGACTACAATATGTATGTTTGGGATAAAGCTGGCAATCTTATGTTTGATGCCTTAGGACTTACTGAAAAAGGCGTTACAAGAAAAGTTGTTCGTGATGATGTTGTTCAAGATAATGCTAATATCAATGCAAGCAAGTTAGATATTGAAACGCTATTCAATGTTATCAATAACGATAACACACATACACTTAAGAGCAATAAAATTTATCTGGACAACGAGGGACAGACACTTAATGTTATTATGCAAGCTATCAAGACTGGCGCTGACAAGGATTACACGCAATGGGGCGGTATGATGAAAGTTGCTAGTGATTTTATCACTAACAAACTGTGGTGGACTAGCAATGTTGATACTGAAAGCATTCAGACTAAGTTTTCTACTGTTAATCAGAAGTTAGATAGCTACGAAATTACGTTATCTGACTTATACCAACAAACGAACGATAATTTTATGGTGTATACAGTAACAGAAACACCTAACAAAGATAATTATCCAGCTATGAACTGGCACATACCGATTTACCCAGCAAATGATTTATACCCTAGTAATAACCTTGTATGGACTTTTAGCAATGATGAATATGCTAAACATCACGGTGCAATAGCATACAACGAAACAACTCAAAAAACTTGGCGATGGGTCAAAGATGATAAGGGTAATTGGAATTGGAAAGAGGTATCTAACACGCAATTAGCTTATATGCTTAATCAGAACGCTAGCCTTAAGATTAATCTTAATAGCATATCAACAGAATTGACACAGACAAAGAAAAATCTGACAGATAATTACAGTACAACAACACAGATGAATAATGCTATTACACAAGCAGTTAATGCAGAGAGCAATAGTATCAAGAGTGAAATTTCCACAACCTATGTAACAAAGAATACTCTTACAGGCTATAGCACTACAGAAGCTATGAATAACGCTATAACACAAGCAATAACCAAGGAAAGCAATAGCATTAAGCTGGAAGTGTCTAATAATTACGCTACAAAGAAAAGCCTTAAAAGCTATGCTACTACTGCAAGCCTTGAAGCATACATCAAGAAAGACCCAGCAACAGGTGAGCTTAAGAGTGCTATAGAGGCTATTGCAGATACAATAAATATTACTGCAAGGGGCGGTCTTAACTTAAGCGGTAACAGGTTTACGTTAAGCAGTACGAACACTAGCATTACTGCTGACGGAACAATAACAAGTAATAATATAATTGCGAATTATGGAAAGATTGCGCAGTGGAATATAGCTAATAATTCTATTAATTCTACTACGTCAGATAGCAAGTATTGGGCAGGTATGACAACTCCATCAAAAGGAACGGACTGGGTATTCGCTACATTAACAAATGAAGGAAGTTCAATATCAGAAAATTGGAAAGAAAAATGGTATGTTCGAGCAGATGGATTGATGTATGCAAGCAACGCTATTATAACTGGAACTGGATATTTAACAAGCGGAAAAATTGGAGATTGGAACATCAAAGGATATTTGCAAGCGGACACTTTGGCAAATGATGGATACTTAAGACGCGTGTGGATATCACCTTATCAGCAAAATTCCGGCGATAATACTTGGATATATTCTATTCAAAAAGGAATTCAAGCAGGGAATAATCCGCAAAAACTCTCTCCTCTGTGGACTGTTTACGGCAATGGCAATATGCTAACTCAAGATTTGAGTGTTTATGGTAATCTATTTGCAATTAAAGGTCTTAATGTAGGCAATGATGGTAATCCTCAAATTGCAAACTTTTATTGCAACAATCCTAATTCGGATACGCAAGTTGCAACAAATGTTAGAATTTATAATAATGATACTTCTAAAAATTTTTACTCACAGACAGAAGTTTCTTTAATGGGTTCTATGATTGCTAAGTATTCAATTACTGCAATGGGCGGTTTTATTGGTACAATAGCTTCGGACTCCGACAGAAATGTAAAAAAAGATATTAAGGCATTAGAAATAGAACGGACTGCTGACTTTATATATAGCTTAATTCCAAGCGAATTTAGGATGAAAGATGGTACTTCCAACCGATTGCACCACGGCTTTATTGCACAAGAAGTTAAAGAAAAAATGGGCGATAGCGATTGGGGGTTATTTATAGATAAAAAAGTTAATGACGATAACTACGAGATACAAGTTTCGGATGAAGACGGAAACACAACTAAAGAATTAACAGCAAGATATGCATTACGTTATGATGAATTAATAGCGGATTTGGTTGCAACTGTACAATCACAGAATATGCGAATTAAAAAATTAGAAAAGCAATTAAGTAATTAAGGACATCTTCGGGTGTCCTTTTTTAATACAAATTAGGAGGTAAAACACAATGTTAGACATCAACTCATCAATTCAGAAGAACGGAACATTATCTGTTCAAAACTCAGACGGAACACTTAAACAGGTGGCTTATCTGTCAGCTACAATCAGTGAAAGCGGCACAGTTAGTATGTCAGCTAGCTTTAATGATTTTGCGGCATACTTAGCAAATGATACAGCACTAGACAGCGAACTTAAGAGCTTCCTTAATGGTGTTAAAAACACTTACAAGGCAACATACAGTACAGAAGATAACACAGTTAGTTCAGATGTAACAGGAACAGTAGAAAGTGAGGTATTTTAGTATGATTAAGTGTGGAGATTTTTCAGCGTGGAATGGTGATATTGACTGGGATAGAGTTAAGGCGGCAGGACTTACTCACGCTGTCCTTAAGGTTATCAGACGTGATTTTGACCCAGATAAGCAGTTTGAAAATAACTGGAAAGGCTGTCAGTTAGCAGGTGTGCATATCTGCGGTGTATATAACTATGTATACACACTGACAGTAGAAGAAGCGGTTGCAACGGCTAAGAGAGTACTTGAAGTGCTTGACGGACGTAAGGTAACAGTTTGGATGGACGTTGAAGATGAATGTATGCAGAACTTAGGTTCAGAGCTTATCGACATTATAAAGGCATATAAAGAGGTTATTGAGGGTGCAGGATATAACTTTGGCGTATATACTGGCTTATCATTCTATGGTAGCTACATCAAGCCTTATACAAACCCTAGCGACTTAGATTGTCCGTTCTGGATTGCACGTTACTACTTAGGTTATGATGAAATGCAGTTAAATGATGATGTTAATGCGGATAAGACACCCAGTATCGATCATTATCTTGCGGGGTGGCAGTATACTTCTAGCGCAAGAATTGACGGTGTAGACGGAGTTTGCGACTTATCAGAATTTTATGGCTTTCATAATGATGAAGATAATACAGAAGATAACAGCGAAGAAGACAATACAGAGGATAACACAGATGAACACGTATATGCTACATATGCCGCTTATACAGATAGGTGGTGGGGTGAAGTAGAGGACAGAGAAGATTGGGCTGGTGCAGGCGACAATAAAGCTATCACAGCACTTATTATCAAGGTTAGCAGAGGTTCAGTTAAGTACAGAGTTCACTTAAAGGGCGGTGATTGGCTTCCTTATGTTACAGATTTCAATTATAATGATTTCAACAACGGCTTTGCAGGCGACCAGAAAACACCGATAGATGCCGTAGAAATCATCTACTATACACCAGAGGGTGAGCCTTGGAAGTATGCTAAGTATATGGTATCTGTATTCAACAACCGCAACTTCTATCCAGAGCAGATAGATGATGAAACATCTAACGGAATGGACGGATATGCAGGTGTTATGGGTAATGCTATCGACAAGTTCCAGTTAGTTGTCGAATAGTGTCAGAATAACACGACCGAAAGTGTTTGAAATATACTAACGATAAATGTATAATAAACTTGTCTTTGAGAAAAGACCCTTAAACATTTTCAAGTTCTGGCAGGCGATATTGTTTGATTGGCGTTGGCAATATCGCCGCTACACTTGACACGATAGAACGTGTGTTCTATAATAATCGTATCGCTATCAAACGTGCAAGGGCAAGAGAGGGGAGTGCAGGTTTATGGATAACAGTAATGAGGAAAATTACAAAGATAAGTTAATAGAACTTATAAATAAAATAGAAAATACAGGCACATTAGAGTACCTGTATTCATTCGTAGAAAACTTTTTGAAGAGGTGGGGGTAAAACCCTACTTCTTTTCTTTTCGAGATAACATAACATCTATCATATCTAATATTGTTTCTTTATCTCTTTGCTCTAACATAGAAAACTTCCAAAGTAAATCAACATCTTTTTCAGCTTCTTTTGAATTATCCTTACGAATTGGTGAAACATCAAATCCCATTAGCCACGCTTCTGACACGTTCAAAGCCATTCCTAAGACAACTAGCTTTTCTTGGCTAGGTTCAACTTTGCCTGATACATACTGGCTAATATCGGATTTATTCATCTTGATATTGTATTTCTTACAATATGGTAATGATAAATTCAAAATATCAACTTGCTTTAACTTCCGTTCATTCATTAGCTGTTTAAGCCTATCTGACGTATTCTCTTTCATCTTAGTTATCCTCCTTTCTGTTGATAATATACCATTATTTGAACAAAAGTTCAAGATGTAAAACTAAAAAAGTAAAAAATATTGAACTTTTTATTGACATATTAATTTAATAATGCTATTATACAATTAGTTCAAAACATTGAACAAAAAACGGAGAAAGGAGAAGAATTGGAATGGCTTTTAATTACAGTAAGTTAAGAGGTCGCATAATTGAAAAGTACGGAAGTCAGACGGACTTTGCCAAGGCGTTTGGCTGTTCGGACAGGACTTTATCGCTTAAAATGACAGGCAAGCGACCTTGGAAACAGATTGAAATTTTAAAAGCAATTAAATTATTAGATTTATCAGAAGATGATATACAGGATTATTTTTTTGCTTTAGAAGTTCAAAATATTTAACTTTTAGAAAGGAGTAAGAATGAGTAAAATCAAAAAATGTGTAAGCATATTTTTGAATAAGCATTTTGTGAAATGGAAATTTTTACAGAGTACATTTGTTATTCCATTTCAAAAAAATGGGAAGATGTATTTGCATATTTCACAGGTTTGTGAAAACGGAACAAGAGTTATAAAAAGAACTTTCCTCATTGAGCATTTGGTTGATGATAACTTGGCGGTTACGAACCAAACACTCGCAGAGGAAAAAAGAGTGTTTAAAAACCCTACATTATTTTAATCCATGTAGTATATCCACACTCATCACACTCCGGTAATGTTTCACCACGATGTTTTATAGAAACAATTCCGTTGTCGTTTTCGTTACCACACTGCATACATACATATGTACCACAGTTTACAGTGTCGTATGTACTAAATGTTTCAGAGTAATGATTATCCATATTTTCACCTCTTTTCTCAATAGAATAAGAGGATTATATCACAAATTACAGATTGAGAGGTAATAACAATGAATGAAGTTCAGATTGATTTATTAAAAAACTATATACTTGAGGATTTAGAAAAAGCAAGAAAAAGCGACATATCTGCAAAAGAAAAGGCAGAATTAGAAATTTCAGCTTTAAGAGCACTTGTAGAGCTAGAAAACAGTCCGGTAGCCGCAAGAATTGACAAGGCTTATGAAGCTTTTACGACACAGCAGAATAAAATAGATATTAATAAAAATTTTTATGATAAGGTTACTGAATATTGCAACGAAAAGAAAATGCCAATATCAGTATTTGAGAAAATGTGCAGCATTGGTAATGGAACGTGTGGTCGTTGGAAAGATAGTATGTCATCTCCAACATTAACTACTATACAGAAGATTGCAGAAGCAACAAAAATTCCGATTGAAAAATGGGTTAAGTAAAGAGGTATCAATGAAGAAATTAAGACTTTGTGACATAGCATTAATAACATCAATAATCGCTGTTGTTATTGCAATATTGAATATTTCACTTACGATAATTGACTTATTATTTTGATAATAAGCAGAAAGGAGCAAGAATGAAAAAACCATCTGTTTCGGATGTTGCATTAGTACTTTCGACATTCACTTTGCTGTTTCAGATTTTTTGTCATTTTATTTTGCCAAAGCTTTAACAAGGATTATATTCTTGGAAAAGTTGAGAATATGGCAGAAAAAAGTGATAAGGAATGTAACAATGACAGAAAGGAGTAAGAATGGCAGAAGTCACAAGAAAAGCTATCCAAAATGAAATGACAAAAACGATAGAGGGAAGTTGCTTCTATGAAAGGCTCCACTGCAACGGACAAGATATAAGCGAATTGATTGCTGACACAAAAGCATTAATTGCCCAACATAACTTATCCGTTTTAGAAGCCAAAGGGTTTTTAGATTATATGAAGATTATTCTTGACAATTCTTCATATCTTCAAATTCAGAAATAGCCTTAATACAACATTTTTCAAAAGATGTATTGTCAGGTATTTCTTTAGCAGTCTTGAGTATAGATAATACTTTGTCAGAGTGAGGATATTCAAGACCACAGTTAGGGCAAATAATCTTGTCGGCAGATACACTTTCATTAACAGTATATCTATTGTGGCAAGTACAAGTTATTTGAAATTTTAGAAACATATTTTCACCTCTTTTCCTATTTAGAATAAGAGGATTATAACACAGAAATGCAGAAAGGAGTTATATGGATAATTTACAAATTTTTAGCAATTCAGAGTTTGGAGAAATCCGAACTGCATTAGTAAATGATGAACCTATGTTTTGCTTGGCTGATGTATGCAAGGCATTGGAACTTACACAGCCATCAAAGGTTAAGGAAAGACTAAACTCAAAGGGTGTGAATATTATTCCTACCCTTACAAAAGGCGGAGAACAGAAGCTTTTGTATATCAATGAGAGTAATCTTTACAAGGCAATCTTTCAGAGCCGTAAAGAAAGTGCAGAGAGATTTACAGATTGGGTTACATCAGAGGTACTTCCGTCAATCAGAAAGACAGGGAACTATGGTGTACCAAAGACAACAGGCGGTCAGATACAGTTATTAGCACAGGGTTATACAGAACTTGAACAGGCTGTTAACTCTATCAAAGAAGATATGACAGAGCTTAAGGATAACACACCTCTTTACGGCTGTGAGATTGATGAGGTCAAACAGCACGTTAATAGAAAAGGCGTAATTGTACTTGGTGGCAAGGATAGCGAAGCTTATAAGAACGGCAGTATTCGCAGTTCGGTATATTCTGACATATATAAGCAGTTAAAGCGTGAGTTTGGTTGCGTAACAACATATAAGAGCATAAGAAGAAAGTACATTGATAATGTACACAAGTTTATAGATGATTATGCGTTGCCTATGGCACTTGCTGAACAGGTAAAAGAAGCTAATGCACAGATAAGTATGAGTTTTTGAGAAAGGAGTAAGAGTTGGAAAGACAAAGATACACAATAACAGACAAAAACGGAAAAAGCGTAATTGCCGAGAAAGAAGCTTCTCGTTTTATAAGCATTGATGAATTTGCACAGCATATTGCTATGGATATTGTGGATGATTACAGAAATATTAAAAGCGGCGATAAGCGCCTTGAAGAAACTAACATTGAGCTATCAATCAAAGTACTTACCGCCATTTCCCCAGCAATCGAAGCATTTAGAAGTGCTTCAGGTTACGGAACGGATTGTTAGTCGCTTCAGCTTTTGCTAATTGCGGTTCTTCAGCGGGCACTGAACTGATAATTTCTGAATAGTATTGGTCGTACAGTTTTCTAAAATCATCATATGAGCCATTATAACCACAAATTTTAGCGGTAGCATAAGCTGATATATATTTTCCGGCAGTCATATTTCACCTCTTTCCTATAAAAAGATAAGAGGATTATATCACAATTTTTAAAATAAGGAGAAGTTTATGGAAGATATACAGGCAACGCCACAGTATAGCATATCAGTAGAAGAACTGATTGCAGAAAGAAACAACTTGGAAATCTCTATTGCAGCATACAAGAAAGCAAAGAGAGACAGCAGGATAGCTGAATATTTATGGATTTTATCAGCAATATTATTTGTTGTGTCAATGGTATTTCAGCTTATTAATTAGAAAGGAGTTTTAGCAGATTGATATTTATTATTTCTGAAAAAGGCGAAAGAGAGCAGATTAATGAGGTGGAAAAACTTGAAATCCTGGCACACATTGGCAGAAGAACAAGTTACCTCTTAGGAAGAAATAAACATTGTGAGCCGTTAAGAAGCATGGTTGTAAGAGATATTTTAGGGCAGTTAAAGCACGAATACGGGTGTGGTTTGAGTGAGCTTAAAAAGAAGTACATAGCAGACACTCACGATTATATCGACTGCTACGAACTGCCAATAGTTATTAAAGAGGAGTATGAGCTATGATACAGGGATTTATGCTAGGAACGATATTCGGGATGTTTTTAGAACTGGCTTGTATCGTTCTGACAATGGCAAGGGCAAAGAGAAAAGAAAGGATTGAACAATATGAAACAGGTAAACGAGAAAGTGATAACAGTACAGGATTGCATTGATATGTACGAGAAGAAAGACATGATAACAGTTATTGATGGAGGTAAAGTCGTAGGATTCGTTAAGAGAGGAGAAAAGGAATGATAACAAATAATAAAGTCTATATGATAGGTAAGATTGCTAAGAAACCGGTATTTTCTCACGAGGTATATAGTGAGGGATTTTATATTTTCTACATAGAAGCTCCAAGAAAAAGCGGCAATGTAGATATGCTTCCGGTCGTTGTATCTGAAAGACTTGTTGACATTAACAGACTAGATGTAGACAGAACTGTAGTAATTGACGGACAGATAAGGTCATACAACAAGCATACAGATAATGAGGAACATAGTCATCTGATACTTAGTGTATTCGCCAGGGAAATAGATGTGCTAGAAGATGTTGAAATTAATCCGGATGTAAATAATGCTGTTGAGATTATAGGTCACTTATGCAAGCCACCTATATACAGGTGCACGCCAAAAGGAAGAGAGATTGCAGACATATTAGTGGCAGTAAACAGACCATATGGCAAGTCAGACTATATACCTTGCATAGCTTGGGGCAGAACAGCTAAGTTTGTCGGTCACTTGCCAGTAGGAACACATATAGAAATGACAGGCAGGTTTCAGTCAAGACCTTATGCGAAGAAGATAAGCGAAGATGAAGTTGAAAACAGAGTAGCTTACGAGGTATCAGTAGGCAGAGTTGAGATTATAGAGGAAGAGGAGAATGCTGATGAATAGTGATATTACTGTTTCAGAATTAGCTAGTATGGCAGCAGATAATGAAAAGCGTTGTCAAGTATGGCATCCAGTTCAAGGTGTTATATTTGACGGCACGTTTGATGAACTTGACAGACGGCATTATCTTGCAGACAAGACGGTTGATAACTTCTCAATAGAAGATGATGTGTTCATTATGAATATATAAATAAGGAAAGGATATGTTTATGGAAAGAGCAATTTTAAAAAAGGTAGTACTTGAAAACTTTATGTGTTATGCACACGCAGAATTTGACTTCTATGCCATTACAAAAATTGTGGCTAAGAATGGCAAGGGCAAGTCGACTATTGCAACGGCTTATCTGTGGTGCTTATTCAACTGCGATTATGAATTAAAGGATAATCCGGTTGTTAGACGAGAGGTTGATGGAAAATCCGTTGATGATATGGATACAAGTGTTGAACTTACACTTGATGTTGACGGAAAGGAAATAACTATGAAGAAAGTGCAGAAGCGTACTTACAGCAAAGATGGCAGCAGTTATAAGGACGATAACAAGTACTTTATCAATGATGTGCCTAAGACATTAAAGGACTTCAACGCATATCTTGATGTTGATATGAATGTGTTTAAGATGTGCAGTAATGTAAATGCTTTTCTTAATCAGAAACCGGCAGAAATGAGAGAATACTTATTCGGGCTTGTAGGCGATGTTACAGACCTTGATATAGCTTCACAGAAAGCCGAATTAGCCGAGTTAGTTCCTTTACTTAATAAATATACAGTTGAGGAATTATCTGCTATGAATAAGGCTACAAAGACCAAGATTACAAAGGATTTACCTATTCTTGACGGACAGATTAAGGAAAAAGAAAGAGATATTCAGATTAAGCAGGGCATTAATACATCTGACCTTGAATTGCAGAAGAACAGCATTAAAGAACAGATTGCTGATTGCGTGGCAAAACAGACTGATAACGACAAGCTGTTAGCTGAATACGATAAGGCTAGTGCAGATATTCTTGATTTGAAATTTAAGCAGGGAGATTTATCACGCAAGGCTAATGAGGACAATATCAAGGCTAGGCGAGAGATTGAGGATAAGATTTCCGATAAAAAGTTTCTTGTTAGGCAGACTGAAAAGACTGTTGCCGATACTGAAAGATGTATTGCTAGTTCGGAAAAGACCATTGAGAGCATTAAGGGTTACTTGCAGACAGAGCGTGATAAGTGGAAAGAAGAAAACGAGCGCAAGTTTGACGATTCAAGCCTTATCTGTCCTTATTGCGGTAATGAATATAAGGAAGATAAGAAAGAGCAGTTAAAGGCTGATTTTGCAAAACATAAGGCTGATAACTTAAAGACAATTACTGACAATGGCAACATGTACAAGGAAAGGCTTGATAAGGAAAAAGCTACGCTTGAAAGTCTTAAAGCAGAGTTACCACAGCATAGAGAAAGCCTTGAAATGCTGAATACAGCCATTGCAGACCTTGAAAAGCAGTTATCCGAACTTCCACAGGAAATTGATGTATCAGCTACCAAGGAATACAAGGCACTTGAACGGCAGATAGCTGAAAAGGAACAGGCTATGCACAAAGCTAATGACATTTCGAGTATCAAGGCTGAATTAAAGGCACAGGAAAATGATTTAAGGCAGCAGTTGTCAGAGTGTGAGCGAAAGATAGCTGAAAGTAACACAGAGAAAGACGAACAGCGACTTGAAGAATTGAGGGCAGAACAGCGTACACAGGAACAGAATAAGGCTAATGCTGAAAAAATCCTTGATTTGCTTGATGAACTGGATAAGGCGAAGAATGAAACATTGTCTGACAGCATTAACAGCCACTTCTCACTTGTTAAGTGGAAGTTGTTTGAACTGAACAAGTCGGGCGGTTACAAGTCGGTTTGCATACCGACAGTTGATGGAAAGTCGATTCTTACAACTATGAGCAATAAGGGCAATAGGATTTTAGGCAGGGTTGATATTTGTAATTCTATTCAGAAGATTAGCGGTATGTCAGTACCTATTATTCTTGATGATAGTGAGAGTCTTGACAGCACCAATCAAAAGAAAGTTGCTGATATGGTCGATAGTCAGTTGATTATGCTGATTGTCAATGATAGCGAGAAATTAGAGATTGTGGAGGGATAAGCATGAGTAAAATGAGAGTTTGGCATAATTGCCAAGTAGGGGCAGTTGGCAATTATTATGTCGAGGTTGACAGCATTGAAACGGCTTGGAAGATACTTAATGTATTATGGGATTATGACTTATTTCAGTATGAAAATAAGATAAAGCCTGACTATTGCAATGCATCTGGTCTTGAATATTTTGACGAAGAAGAGCAGGAGTGGTGCGAATGGTATGACGATAATGGAGTTGATATAAGAGAGCATTTTGAAGAAAGTGAGGAATAATTATGGCAGAAACAACAGCAGTGGCAGAAAAGAAAGAAGAAACAGCAGTACAGCATATTAACAAGGTTACAGATTTTAGCCTTGGAATTTTCGGAACATCTGATAATTTCACAATGGCTTATCAGATGGCAAAGGCATTATCGCAGTCAACATTAGTTCCAAGAGAGTATCAGAAAAGCGAGGCTAATTGTATGATAGCAATTGACCTTGCAATCAGAATGAAAACAAGTCCATTTTTAGTAATGCAGAACCTTGATGTAATACAGGGTAAACCTGGGTGGAACGCAAAAGCACTTATCGGAATGATAAACACTAGCCACAAGTATGACGGCAGTTTACATTTTGAGGAAAAAGCAGATAAAAACGGAAAGCCTTTTAGTTGTATGTGCTACGCATTTGAGAATGGAGAAAGAATTGACGGACCAGTAGTTGATATGGATATGGCAGTTGCCGAGGGTTGGGTTGGCAAGAATGGTAGCAAATGGAAAACAATGCCACAGGTAATGCTTGCATATCGTGCCGCCTCATTCTTTTCAAGGAGATACTGCCCGGAAATTTCAATGGGATTATATACATCTGATGAAATTATTGACGGAGATTTCACGGACAAGAGTTATTCGGTTGAGAATATGCAGGCAGAGGTAACGAGAGAAATATCCGATAATGCCAATTCAGTTGAGTTCAAGGAAGATGTTGATACAACAGCTACAGAAGCAACAGAAGAACAAGCAGACAGCACATTGCCACCATTCATGCAGGCAGAATAGAAAGGAGAATGTAACATGATTAAAAGCGAAAAAGGGAAAGTAATTTTAAAGGGAGACGCAAAAGGAGTGTTGGCTGAATTTGGCTGCATTTATTCGACACTTGTTGAAAGGCTAGGAAAGGATATTGTTAATAGGACTATTGCTCTTACAGATATATTAGAAATAGCCAAAGGAGACAATAAGCATGAGAATAATTAGTCAGAATGGAAATGTTGATTTGCCTTATGAGAAATTTGTGTTTGGAATAACAAAAGATAACAAAATTGCTTGTTGCAGAGAATGCGTAGCACCGCCATATGAAATCTATAATGGAATTATTGCAGAGTATTCAAGCAAAGAAAAGGCTTTAAAAGCTATGGAAATGTTGAGAGAGCAGCACGAAAAGGTCGCTTTTCTTAAAACCATAATAAATACTGAAAAAGGCACTTCATTCGCAAGCCGTTTGTCGATAACTGAATTTGATGAGATGACACGGAATTATTTTCAGTTCCCACAGGATGATGAAATCGAGGTGTGAGTATGTCGGTTGAAAAAATCTGTAAATGTGATAGATGTGGAAAGCCTTTTGAGTACAGTTTGTCTAAATGGGCTGGATATTTTAAATATGGTATCAAAAAAGAAAATCGACTGCGCTTTCATTCAATGTTTTATGGCAATCCAGATGGCTATTCATATGTAGATTATAGATACGACCTTTGTGCTGATTGTACAGAAAAATTATTATTGTTTTTGCAGAGTAGCGAGTAAAGGAGAAGAATATGCAATTGCATTGTATCGCAACAGGAAGTACAGGGAACTGCTACACCTTGACTTCCGACAACGGAGAAACACTTATCCTTGATTGTGGAATACCGATTAAGGAGATTAAGAAAGGCTTGAATTGGAATGTCAAAGATGTTGTGGGTGTGTTATGCACCCACCAGCATTCAGACCACAGCAAGTCATTAAACGATTTTAAGTCAATGGGAATACCGATTTATGCACCATATTTGAAGATTGATTATATGTCAATGAATATGGGCGAGTTTACAGTAAAGCCCTTTGATTTAACGACAATAGACGGAAACTGGACACACACAGACGCAAATGGCGAACCTTGCCCGATATTCGGATTTCTGATAGCACATAAGGAAATGGGTAAGTTACTTTACATAACCGATACAGAGCTGATTAAGTGGCGTTTTAAGGGCATAAACCACATTCTCTTAGGTGTGAATTATGACAAGGATTTAGTTGATACCGACAATCCGAAAGCCAATCACGTTTTCAGAGGTCATTTATCTATTGATACAGCTTGTGATTTTGTTAAGGCTAACGATTCAGACAGCTTGCAGAATGTCATAATGTGCCATTTATCAAGTGAAAATGCTGATAAGGATAGTTTTATCGAGAAAATGAAGAAAGTTGCTTGTGGGGCGAATGTGGACGTTGCGATTGCAGGGAAAAGTTGGGATTTGAAAAATCCCAGTGAGTGTCCGTTTTAGAAAGGAGCAATAATGATGGAGAGATTAACAAGCAACAAGCCAATACCTGATATGAATATGCTTGAATTGGCATATAACAGCTGTTATTTAGATAAAGAACGCAAGGCAAGATACAGGAATTATGAATTAGATATCGACAGTAGGGAACTTGTCAAAAATCTTGCAAAAGATATGTGCGATGAAGATTTATCGGATATGTCAGATGAAGAATTTGACGAATATATGGCTGAAATGCTGTCGGTTGAAGTGGATAGTCAGATAGGACTGTTAGCCTTGTTTTATCGCAATTTATGGGCTATGGCTGATTTAAGAGAAAAGCTGAAAGAATATGAGGACTTAGAAGAGCAGGGCAGACTTTTGAAACTGCCTTGTAAGGTAGGAGATACAGTATGGAATTATAGTTGCTTTGGATTAAGAGATTATAAAGTCACATATATGGGATTTGACAAAGATGGGCTTTTATATTTTGATTGTGAAAGTGGAATTACATATAGTTTCAGATGCTATCTAAAAGACTTTAAGGACAAAATATTCCTAATAAAAGCCGAAGCCGAAGCAAAACTGAAAGAATTGAGAGGCGGAGAATAATGGAGATTAAGATTAATATACCTAAAGATTTCACAGGAGATTATATTGTTGACAAATTCAAAGATTTCTTTTCAAGGGTTATTGCGGATATTGATTGCAAAGGTATGTGTGGCAGATACGAGAAAGAAATTGCTGAAATGTTTTTAAAGGCATTTGATGATAGTGAAGAAAAGATTTCTTGCAACTGCAAGCATAACAACAGTTCAAGAGATAATGAGCCTTGTTGCAGATGTGACAGTAGACACACCAATGCCGACAAGATAAGGAATATGTCGGATGAAGAATTAGCAGAATTTCTTGTCGGATTTAAAAACACATTCGGCGAGGAATACGAAGGAGAAGCTAGTTGTATGGAATGGCTTCAATCAGAAGCGGAATAGGAGATAAATATGGAAAATACAGATGCTAGAGTGCTACTACAACATATTTACAATGCTTATGGTTATCAAATATCAAAAAACTTTAAGGATAATGCCATTCGAGACGCTTTTGAATTAGCAGACAAGGCACTTGAAAAGCAGATACCGAAGAAAGTAAAAAACAGTGGAGAGAGAATTCCGTTTGAATGGTATTGCCCTACTTGCGGAGAAATATTGTGTGATGATGGCTACAAAAATACCGACATCAAATATTGTGAGCAATGTGGTCAGGTATTAGATTGGAGGGATTAAGAATGAATGAAGAATTAAAGCCGTGTCCGTTCTGTGGTGGAAAAGCAGAAATCATAATCTTTAATGCTGAATATGGAACGGTGACTGTCGGCTGTGCTAACGAAGAGTGTGACATTACTATGGGAAAAGCATTTTTCTCTGATGAAGAAGCTATTCAACACTGGAACAGGAGGACAAACAATGGGATTGATTGACGCTGATGAACTAAAGAAAGATTTGAAATCAGTTACTTTAAGTAATGGAACTTTACTCAATACAAATACAGTATTGCTATTACTGGATAAATATCCCACTGCCTATGATGTAGATAAGGTTGTGGAACAATTAAAAACGGACTCTTTAGTAAAACTATATGGAAGCGGTAACAGTGATAATTATCTCATTCCTGTTAAAAGAGCAATCGAAATAGTAAAGGCAGGTGGAATAGATGAACGATAGATATTTATTTAAGGCAAAGAGATTTGAAAAGGTAGAAAGTGAGGAAAAGTAATGAATCGTGTAATTTTATGTGGAAGAGTTGTTAGAGACCCAGAGGTTAGATATTCGCAGACAGCAAACGGAAGTATGGCAGTTGCAAAATACACATTAGCTGTTGACAGAGCTTTTAAGAAAGAGGGCGAACAGGCAGCAGACTTTATTAATTGTATTGCATTTGGCAAGAATGGAGAGTTTGCGGAGAAATATTTACATCAAGGCACTAAGATTATCGTTGAGGGCAGATGGCAGACAGGCAATTATACTAATAAGGACGGACAGAAAGTTTACACTAATGATTGCGTTGTTGAAAGACACGAGTTCTGCGAAAGCCGTGCTAATCAGCAGAGCGGCAACAATGGAATTATGGGCGGTAACAGCAGTAATGATGGCTTTATGGCTATTCCAGATGGTGTAGCTGACGAGGGATTACCATTTAATTAAGAGGTGTGAGTATGACAGAGAATGAAGCAATAGAAAAACTGAAAAATATGCGATTGTTTATGCAGATTACGGACAAGAACAACGACTGCAAGTTTACAGAAGATGATTACAAGGCTAACGAAATGGCAATAGAGGCACTTGAAACAATCAAGAAGCTATCTGACCGCAAAATGACAACAGAAGTCCTTGAAAACTATATGCAGTTTGAAGATGAATGTGCCAAGAAAGGTTTTACATTTAAGAGCGTAATTGAAGCTAGAGAAGAGCAGATAGCTAAGAAACCTATTTTAAAAAATGGAGAAAGCGGGAGCTTTGTTGATTATGAGGATGGACACGGAGAATACAAAGTAACAAAATGGCAAGATTGGGTATGCCCTATTTGCGGTTGGTTTGTAGGACAGAGATATAATCGGTCTCAAAACCATCCGCACGACCAAAGGGAATGTAATTACTGTAATGAGTGTGGTCAAAAAATTGATTGGAGTGATGAAGAATGAGTAAAGAGCTTAAACCATGCCCGTTCTGTGGACACAGTATAGATATTGAAAAAGATGTGTATGAACCGAGTAGGGATTGGCACCCGACATTTATTGACCCAGATAGTGGTGGTGACCCTATTAACATTCATTGCAAATGTGGCTTAGAGTTTTGCACTGGTACATATAACTGGGGCGAATTTGTAGAAGCATGGAACAGGAGGGCAAGCAATGAGATTGATTGATGCAGATAAATTGAACTTTCATTGCAATTATGATAGTGATTGTTCGGGAGATATATCACATTGCAAAGAATGTGATAATTATGTATTAGATTATAGAGATATACAAGAACAGCCAACATTCTTTGATATGAAAGCTAAACCTATTGATAATTTCGTAGACCCGTTTAAATCAAGAACCGCAACGGAAAATAACCTTGTTGAAGAAAATGCAGAACAATTAACGGTTAATGATATTGATAAGGTTGTGAAACAGCTTGAAGACGAAAGAGAGCTATCATACGCAGATTTTGACAAATATGTTGAAGAAGTCAGTCCTTGCCTTGATGCAGAATATGATGATAGTTTTCAAAGAGGTTTAGAAAGGGCAATTAAGATAATAAAGGCAGGTGGAATTAATGGATAGAGATTGCAATAAATGTATACATCATACTACAGGAACTTGCAGTACTTTTAACTGTGAATTTGTAACAGCTGATGATGTAAGAAATAAGGCTATTGACAATTTTACAAAAGCTGTTGAAGATGCAGGGCTTATCTTTGTTGATGATATGTTTAAGCTAGAAGAGCTTGCGGAACAGCTAAAGGCAGGTGATAACAGTTGAATTATCAGAACATAGCAAGAGCTAAGGCAATAGAGAAAAGTAATAAGCAAAGGCTACTAAAGATAAATCCAAAACTTGATGATAAGAGTGGTATTTATTTTTTGACCAGAGTTGACGAGAACAATATTCCTTATTTTTACATCGGGCAAGCACTACATCTATCGCAGAGGATGTGTGGACACCTTGTAGGGTATCAGCACATAGATTTATCAATCAAGAAAAGAGGATTTTATAGCAAAGATAATCCTTATGGTTGGAAACTAAACTTTATTCATTACCCAGAAAACGAGCTTGATAAATGGGAACAGTACTGGATTTTGGAGTACACCAAGAAAGGTTATCAGTGCAGATACAACAAAACAGCAGGTGGTCAAGGAGAGGGTAAAGAAAAGATAAATGAATTTAAGCCATCTAAAGGCTATAGAGACGGTCTAAAACAAGGTGAAAAGAACTTGGCGAGGAAATTATCCTCTATCGCAGAAAAACACCTTAAAATCGAATTGAGAGCGGATAAGGCTAATAATAAGGTATCACAGAAGCAGTATGAGAAGTTTATGGATATATTGAAAGAAGGTAGGAACGAATGAGCGAAATTAAAGGCTATACAGCAGAAGAAATCGCACGAGATACAAAGGAAAAACTTATTAGTGATTATGAATTTTGCAAGTGTGATTTAGCTGAAATTAGACGGCATGAAAAAGAAATTGCAGATATAAGACTTGAGTACAATTCAAAGATAGTAAAGTACAGGATGGAAAGCGCAAAAAGAGTTCTTGACTTCGTAAGAAGTGAGTATAGGGCAGGTAGAATTTGCGACCTTGAAATACTATTGTGTCATTGCCAAAACAAGCTGAATGGAAATATTGATGGAACGGAATTAGACCTTGATGAGCATTTAAGAGGAGTTCCTTTTGAGAAAGTGGGTGATTCAGAATGAAGATTTTAAGTAATAAAGAATATTATCGTCTTGTGAACAAGATAGATATTCTTACTAGAGATAATGACTGTATGAATAGAAAACTTGATGAAATGAAAGAAAATAAACCTAATGATTGTAAAAGCAATGAGGGAAGTGACTTTTGCAGTATTTGCAAATTTGGCTATTTGAGAACAAGAAATCCGTTTGGGGCAGATTTTTATGCTTGCAGTAAAACAGTGTCTTGTGAAGATTTTAAGAGAAAAGAAGACAACTAACTAAAAATCAAAGAAAGGAATAGGTTGTCGCGACATAAAACCGAGGTTTCCTTTTGGTGGATTTAAAATGTATAAAAAGAAGATTAAATGCGAGATATATCGTGATTCAATGCAGAATTACAAGAAATACGCAATACCGCCAGCACAGCTTATTATTGCTGATGTTCCTTACAATGTAGGAACTAACTTCTACGGAAGTAACCCTATGTGGTACAACGGCGGCGATAATAAGAACGGGGAAAGCAAACTTGCGAAAAAGGCGGCTTTTAATTCGGATTTTAACTTTAATTTGTATGAATACTTCCATTTTTGCTCAAAGATGTTGAAAAAAGAGGACACAAAGCCTATCGCAAGGGGCAGAAGCAGTAATAGCCCTTGTATGATTGTATTTTGTTCATTTGAACAGTTATCAACATTGATTGCCGCCGCAAAGAAACACGGATTTGTTAATTACATACCGCTTGTATTCTGTAAAAATTACAGTCCACAGGTACTTAAAGCTAATATGCGTATCGTTGGTGCTACGGAATATGCACTTGTGTTGTACAGAAATAAGTTACCGAAATTCAGAAACGGCTTGCAGATTGATGAAAACGGAAAGAATATCAGAGGTACAGGACATATGATTTTTAATTGGTTCAACTGGGAGAAAGACGGAAAAGATATACCGAAAATTCATCCAGCACAAAAGCCCGTAGCAGTCCTTAAAAAGCTGATTGAGATTTTTACAGACGAGGGAGATGTAGTTATTGACCCTTGTTGCGGCAGTGGCAGCACGCTAAGAGCCGCCGCAGAGCTTGGCAGAAGTGCATACGGATTCGAGATTGACAGAAACTTTTACGAGCGTGCCAAGAATGAAATGATTGTATTTGAAAAGGACGAGCAAATGGATATAAGTGATTTTATAGGAGATACAGTATGATAGTACATTGTTTATTTGAACAGTCAGGCACATTCAAGAATGCTTTCAAAAAGTATGGAATTGAAGCCTATGACTATGATATTCAGAATGAATTTGACGAAACCGACTATGTTACTGACCTTTTTAAAGAGATAGAGGGGGGGTTATCAAGGCGAGCCGAGTTTGTTTGATAAGATAAGCCCTGATGATTTGATATTTGCATTTTTCCCTTGCGTAAGGTTTGAAAATCAGATAATGCTGTGGTTCAGAGGGCAGTCGGCAAGTCAGAAAAAATGGTCTTTAGAAGAAAAATGCGAATTTGACATGAATTTGCTTAAAGAAGTTTCACTTATGTATGATTTGGTAAACAAAATGTTTATTATTTGCATGAGAAAAGGATTGAAACTGATAATGGAGAACCCTTATTCAGAGGAACATTTTTTAAGACGATATTGGTGCTATTCTCCGGCGGTAATTGATAGAGACAGAAGAGATAGCGGAGATTACTTTAAAAAGCCTACACAGTATTGGTTTTTGAATTGTGAGCCACAGAACAATCTTATTTTTGAGCCAATTAGCTATAACGCTATCGAATGCAAGGACGCAATAAGAACAATGGCAAAAGAACATTATGCAAAAACAGGGGCAGATAATAAGAAAACAGCAAGGTCAATGATACATCCACAGTACGCAGATAGATTTATCAGGCAATATATTCTTGATGAGGAAATATGGAGAGGTAAATAATGAAAGACGAAACAAAGCAGGAAATACAGATTTTACTTGACCTACTCAAAGGCAGTCTTACAAGAAATGGTGTAAGTATGGCAACCGACAATAGTGGCAACTTGATGTTCTTTGATACAGCAGCTTACATCAAGAGTAAAGGCAAGGAATTTAACGGATTTAGAATTAACATTAACGATTTAGTGAAGTGATAATGGCAGAACTTGAAGAATAGGAGCAATGATATGGCAATATATAGAAATGTTCAATTATCATTTTGGACCGATAACAAGGTTGAAGATGATTTTACGCCAGAGGACAAGTATTTCTACATATATTTGCTAACAAATCCACAGACAAATATATGTGGGTGTTATGAGGTTAGTTATTCGCAAATGACAAGGCAGACAGGTTATAACAAAGATACTGTTATCAGACTATTAGAAAGGTTTGATAAGGTACACAAGGTTATTAAGTTTGATTCAGAAACTAAAGAAGTGCTGATATTACATTGGTATAAGTATAATTGGAGCAAATCAGAGAAAGTCTTGACAGGGGTTTTAGGAGTTGCCAAACATATTAAATCTGATGAATTTAGAAAATATGTTAATGATATGGTTGATTCCATTAAAAATGATACCCTATACATAGGGTATACATACCCTATGGAGACATCTGTTTCTGATACTGATTCTGATACTGATTCTGATACTGATTCTGATACTGTATCTGATTCTGTTTCTGTTAATAATAATATAATAAATAAAAAGAAAGATAATATAGATAATAATATATATATAAATATTATTAGTTACTTAAATAACAGATGTAACACCAGATATAGATACAATACGCCTAATACTAAGAAGCATATCGGGGCAAGAATCAAAGAGGGATATACTGAACAGGATTTTTACACAGTCATAGATAAAAAAGTTAATGAATGGCTTGGAACTGAAAGGGAAAGATATTTAAGACCAGATACCTTGTTTGGCACGAAGTTTGAGAGTTACCTTAATCAGAATGTTATTTCCGAAAAGCAAGGCAATCAGAATTTCAATAAGGGTGCTATTGATTGGGATAATGTGTAAAGGAGAAAAATTATGTATTCAGATACAATTTACGAAATCACAGTTAATGATAGTGAAAGAGCGGTTATCGAAGATATATTAAATATATTAGATAATTGCCCTATTGATTTGGGTAATTGTGATTATGTGGATATTTTTAGAAGCATAGCAAATAAAAGTTCAAATGTAGATGCAGATGGCGTCAAAATTTTATATGAATCAGGAGGTAGCAACGCTTGACAAGAGAAGAAACAGTTAAAATCATTCGCATTATGTGTGATTGCTACCCTAACTACAAGCCTAACAACCTATCAGAGACGGTAGATGTGTGGAATATGATGTTAGAAAATTACAGTTATGAACAAGTATCAGTTGCACTTAAAGCATACATCAGTTCTGATACAAGCGGATTTGCCCCAAGTATAGGACAGTTGATAGGTAAAATACAGACTATATCACAGCCGCAAGAACTTGACAGAATGACAGCTTGGGGATTAGTCAGTAAAGCATTAAGGAATGGCACATATGGGGCAGTTGAAGAATTCAACAAGCTACCGCCACTTGTCAAGCAGGCAGTTGGTATGCCAGACAACCTTAAAAACTGGGCGACATCAGATTATCAGACGATAGAAACAGTAATACAATCAAATTTTCTAAGAACTTACGAAACGATTGTTAAGCGTGCGAATGAAATAAATCGTATGCCAGACAATATCAAATCACTTATCGAAAAGACGAATGCAAATTCGTATAAGGCTCAAATCGAGCAAAAATTCCAAAGAGATATAAATACATTACAAATTAAAGAAAATGCCCTTATCGGTCAAAATACAAACGCAGAAGAATATATTGAAGCACCTAAAGAAGTACAAAATAGAATTTACAGAATGAGAGGTTGATTTTTAGTGGAAACAACGCCAATTAGTCCACAGAAGAAATTATATAATTATCGCCGAGATAATGGATTGTGTCCTAAATGTGGCAAGCCACTTGATAGAAAAGGCTTTTATTGCGAAGAATGTAAAGAAAAGCATACAGCTTATCAAAGAGAAACTAGAGAATTATGTAGACAGCTTAGGATATGTCCGGAATGCCGTAAAAATAAGCTTGTAGGCGAAGAAAAGATATGCCTGGAATGTTTAGCTAAGAAAGCAGAATACAGAGCCAGTCACCCAATAAGTGATGATAAGCGAAGACAAAACAACGAAGCGTTTAAACGGTATTCAAGAAACTTATACGCTGAACGCAAGAAAACCGGCACATGTGTTAGATGTGGAAAAACTAAAGCTGTTAAGGGTAAAGCGAAGTGTTTTGTATGTCAGAGCAAAGATAATGCTATCCACAGAAAAAGAATTGAAAATAGGCAGAATATAAAAGAATATCGCAAAGAAAATCACTTGTGCTATCGTTGTGGAGAACCTATTGACAGACTGCAAGGACAGTTGTGTCAGAAATGCTGGCAGACAGACTATGAAAGGGGTAAAAGCCTTAAGAATGATAATAGCAAGCATTTATGGCGGTATGATAATCAATTTTTAAGAAAGCGGTGAACGAATGGAAGAAGAGAAAGATGAAATTATGCAAAGAATACAAGAATTAGAGTACTCAATGCATATCCACACTATAATTCTGAAAGAAATGCAAAAAGTTTTAGAAGAAAATGCTCAAAACCAAGTTTCAGTACAAAAAATAATAAAGAAAATTGTCAAAATACTTGATAAATAAGGAGTATGTATGAGTAAGTCAGAACAGAAAAAGTTTAAGGAACAAATGTTACGTGTTCAGATGAACAGAATTAGCAATGAACAGCAGAAGAAAAATTTTGAATCAGCATTAATATTAATTTTATGGGTACTACACGATAAGTTCGGTTTCGGACAGCAGAGATTAACAAAAGTACAGAGAGAACTTAAAGTGCTTATAGATAACTATAATGACGGATTATTCACAGCGGAAGAGCTTGTTAATCAGTTATACGAAGAAACAGGAATAGAACATATTAAGTTTAAATAAGGAGATAGGCTTATGAAGTTTTCAGAACTGACTAAGCCGGAACTTGATGAGATAATTAAAAATGCCAATTTTACAGAAGAAGAATTGAGAATATTCAAGTTACTATCACAGGGCAGAAGCATTACAGAAATTGCTATGCGGCTGTCCGTGTGTGATAGAACAGTCAATCGCAAGATAAACAAAATTAAAAAGAAAATAAGTAAGTTGGAGGTTATACAATGATTAGGGTTACTCAAAATGGTGAAGACGTAAAAACAGAAAACATAACTCTTTCAGACAGCTTACTAAAGATAATTGCAGAGATAATTGACAACAAGTAAATATGTGTTACAATGTGCCGTAGAACGTGATAAATGCGGCACATTTATTTATATTATAAGGAGATAAAATATATGGAATGTGTTGCTTATATGAGAGTATCTACTGAAAAACAGGCTGTTGAGGGCAATGGACTTGATAGCCAAAAAAGAGACATTGAAAATTATTGTAGGAAAAATGAGCTTGTGATAACAGATTGGTATATTGACGATGGTTACACAGGTACAAATATGGATAGACCAGAACTTCAAAGGCTTGTGAATGATTGTAGCCGCAAAAGAGTAAGTTGTGTTGTAGCTTTTAAACTTGACAGATTATCAAGAAATATGATTGACGGAATATATCTAATTGAAAAAGTATTTCAAAAATATAATGTTGTGTTTAAATGTGTACACGATAGTGTAAGCTATAATAGTCCTATGGAGCAGGCTTACACGCAGATGATGGCTGTATTTGCACAGCTTGATAAAAATACTATGATGTTGCGTATGCGTGGCGGTATGCTTGAAAGAATTAAGCAGGGTTACTGGATGGGCGGTGGCAATTTGCCTTACTGTTATTCCTACAGTAAGGAACAAGGCATATTAATACCTATCCCGGAACGTGCAGAACAGGCAAGAAGAGGTCTTGAATTGTTCATATCTGGCTATTCAGATGCGAAAATTAAAGAAATTTGTGGCTTTAAGTCTGAACTTGTTACTAGAAGCATTTTGACCGGCGTTGTAAATATCGGAATGATACCTTACAAAGGCAAAATATATCAAGGAAAACACGAACCTATTTTTGATAAAGATAGGTTTAATCTTGGATTAGAACTAAGAAAGTCAAGGTGTTCAGCAAAAACTTACTGCATAACTGAACCTAATTTATTGACCGGATTATGTTATTGTGGAATTTGTGGTTGCAAAATGCGTTATCAAAAATGGGGTAGTGAAAAGCATAAGATTTATTGCTGTTCAAGAAATAAATCACTTTCATATCTGCCTAATTATAATGCAAGCTGTAATAATTCGCTTGAATGGGCGGACGAGATAGAGAAACAAGTAGAAGAAGAAATTCTTAAAATATCACTTGATTTATCATCTTACAAGCCAAAAGAAAAGGCGACAAAACTTGAAATTATGCAATCACAGCTTGAAAAGGAACAGATTAAGCTAAAAAGATTGTATAATCTGTATGCTGACGGAAATGATACTGTCTTGGAAATGATTAAGGAACTGGAAGCACAGATTAAGGAAATGAAAGCTAATATTGCAGTAGAAAGCAAAAACGCAATTAATACACAGAAAAAGGAGTTTGTTTATGAGAACATAAAAAAACTTGCCGACATTTGGGATAAGGTCGACAAGAAACAAAAGAACTTGATACTAAAGACTATAATTGACAAGATAGTAATTGTCAATGGAAATATTGAAATACAGCTTAAGAATTTTTAGCATAAACTTAATGCAGTTCCAATGATTATAGGAGAGATAAAAAGGTACCTGCGCGACAACAGTGCAATAAGGGTCAGCAGAAGCCTTAAGGATATGGCATATAAAGCCATATACACAAAGGAGCAGCTATTAAAGAAGAAGCAGAAGGAGCCGACTATATCAGAGATAGCAGGTGAGATAGGCGTATCAAAAGAAGAGATAGTCATAGCGCTTGAGGCGGTATCGCCCACAGTGTCTTTATATGAGCCGGTGTTTAACGAAGGACAGGACACACTTTATGTTATAGACCAGATAAAAGATGTCAAGGACGGCGAGGACAACTGGGTCACACACCTTGCATTAGATGATGCTTATAAGAAGCTTGAAGGCAGGGAACAGCAGATTATAAAAATGCGTTTTTATGAATATAAGACACAGATGGAAATAGCTGGTGAAATAGGAATATCGCAGGCGCAGGTGAGCAGGCTTGAAAAGTGTGCGCTTAAAAATATGAAAAAGTATCTGGGCACATAATAAAAAGAAATTGGGACTATAGTTATAATGTGGGCAGAAATAGTTTATATCCATATATTATTTTATAATGAATTAAATAGTTAGCAGATTTATAATTGTATATAATATGTTTAATAGCAGGCTTACTTTCATATTTTCATATTTATTGTAAAAGGGTGGAAATATGATGTAAGTCTGCTTTTATTCTAGTCATTTATATATCCGTCCGTATCTTATTCTTATTTTTTATGGCATGGGATTTATAACATTCTGATAAATATTGTGACATCATTATATATATTTTGACATAATCCGCCTGCTGGGATATAATTACTTTAATTGTATACATATGGTTAACGATTAAAATGTATTATGGATATAATGAAGTTCATATGTATAGTACGAGATGTTATGAAGGTTGCTTGCTAAGGAGGGGTGCTGCTGTGAAATGTCCTTATTGCGGAAAAGAGAATACAAGAGTTATCGATTCAAGACCAACGGATGACTGTTCTATCAGAAGAAGAAGACAGTGTGATGAATGTGGAAACAGATTTACAACATATGAAAAAATAGAAACACTTCCGCTTATTGTGGTTAAGAAGGATAATAACAGAGAACCCTATGACAGAGAAAAGATAGTAGCTGGCATTGTGAGGTCGTGTCATAAAAGACCAGTATCAATGGCACAGATAAATGGGATGGTAGATGATATTGAAAGCCAGATATTCAATATGGGAGAAAGAGAAATTCCGACAACAACAATAGGTTCTATAGTTATGGATAAGCTAAAGAATGTTGATGAAGTGGCATATGTAAGATTTGCTTCGGTATACAGAGAATTCAAGGATGTTAATACATTTATGGATGAAATTAAAAAAATACTGAACAGGAAGGAATAATTGTTGATGTTTAAAAGATTTTACCCTGATATGTACATAGACTCCGCTTATGATATTGATTATAAGGGGCTGTATGATAAAGGCTACAGAGGCATTATATTTGACGTGGATAATACTTTGGTAGAGCACGGAGCGCCTGTAACACCGAGGGCAAAGGAACTTTTTAGTGAGTTAAGAAAGATAGGATATGATACATGTATTATATCGAATAATAAGGAACACAGGGTTAAGCCGCTTGCTAACGAGGTCGGTTCAAAGTATGTAAGCAAGGCTGACAAGCCATCACCTAAGAATTATATAAAGGCGATGGAATATATGAATACTGATACGGATAACACATACTTTGTTGGCGACCAGCTTTTTACAGACGTGTGGGGCGCAAACAGGGCTGGAATAATGTCGATACTTGTTAAGCCTATAGATAAGCACGAGGAAATCCAGATAATCTTAAAGCGCAGGCTTGAGTGGATAGTGTTATTTTTCTATAAAAGGCAGAAGCACAAGTATATAAAAGTAAAGAGATAAAATCTGATTATTATCAAAATGTTACAAAGCATTTTCAGTATATAGCAGGGCTTTGCTAGTATAAGAATTATAATAACATTATCAGATATAATAAATTTAATAAGGAAGTACAGTTATGGATATTAAAGGAACTACAAGAGTGTGTGGCCTTATAGGTAATCCGGTAGGACATTCTATATCACCAGTCATACATAATACATTGGCAGATATTACAAAGACTAATATGGTGTATACAACATTCAAGGTTGATAAGGAAGATGTTGCAAAGGCAGTTGAGGGCGCATATGCACTTGATATATTAGGACTCAACGTAACAGTGCCACATAAACAGAGCGTGATGGATGTACTTGTCGATATCGACCCTCTTGCAAAGGCTATTGGTGCAGTCAATACACTTGTAAGAAAAGATGGCGGTTATAAAGGCTATAACACTGATATACTTGGACTTAAAAGAGAACTTGAGGATGAGAGTATAAGTCTTTGTGGTAATAACTGTATAATACTTGGCGCAGGCGGTGCGGCAAGGGCGATAGCTTTCTTATGTGCACAGAGTGGTGCCAATAAAGTATATATGTTAAACAGGACAATAGAAAAAGCCGAGAATATCGCAGAAGCGGTCAATGGTTACTTTAATAAACAGTGCGTTATTCCTATGCATATGGATGGATATAAGTCACTTACAGGAAGCGGATATATCGTTATCCAGACAACAAGTGTCGGACTTTATCCTAATGTAGGCGACACAGCTATCGAAGATGAAGAGTTCTATAAGCTTGTAGGAGCAGGAGTTGACATAATCTATAATCCGTCAACAACCAAGTTTATGGAGAAGTGCAGGAAAGCTGGAAAGCCGGCTTACAATGGACTTAAGATGCTTTTATATCAGGGGGTTGCCGCATATGAGCTCTGGAATGATACAAATGTGTCTAAGGAAGAGGCAGAAATTGTATATAACAGAATGAAAGAGGAACTTGGAATTGAATGATAATATTGTTCTCATAGGATTTATGGGAAGTGGAAAAACAACATTTGGCAGGTGGATATCAAGAAAGCACGGATATAATTTCTGCGATACAGATGAATATATTGAACAGAAAGAGCATACAACGATTAACGATATATTTGCAGCTAAGGGCGAAGAAGCGTTCCGTGATATGGAAACTGACACAGTAAGAGAATTTGCATGCTCACTTAAGAAAAGCGTTCTGTCGGTTGGCGGCGGACTTCCATTAAGAAAAGTCAACAGAGAGCTGCTTAAGCAGGTAGGAACGGTTGTTTATCTTAAGGCATCTGAGGACGAGCTGTGCAGAAGACTGCGAAAAGATACGACAAGACCACTTCTTAAGGGTGGTAATCTCATGGATAAGATACATACACTTATGAAGCAGAGAGAAGATATATATATAGAAGCTGCCGACATCATTATTGATACGGAAAATAAGGCATTTGAACATATGTATGAAGAGATAATTAAGAACAGAAAGTAAGCGGCAGATAAGCCATTTGTATAAAAATATATTAATAAGAACTGGAGAATTAAAGATATGAAGCTTTTAGTTATAAATGGACCTAATATCAATTTCCTTGGAATAAGAGAAAAGGGTATCTATGGAACAGACAATTATGAAACATTAGTTAAGATGATAGAGGATAAGGCAAAAGAGCTTGGCGTAGAGGTGGAGGTGTTCCAGAGCAACCACGAAGGAGCTGTCATTGATAAAATTCAGGAGGCATACTACAAAGATGTTGATGGGATCGTCATTAATCCGGGCGCATTTACACATTACAGCTATGCAGTAAGGGATGCACTTGCTTCAGTTGCTTCTATTCCTAAGATAGAGGTGCACATATCTAATGTGCATACAAGAGAAGAATTCAGACATACATCAGTAACAGTTCCAGTATGTAACGGTCAGGTCGTAGGACTCGGACTTAAGGGATATTTATATGCAATGGAAGCTATTGTTGATATGACGGGTGATTATCATAGATGATTACTATGAATGTGATTGTTATTACATAAAAAAAGGTGTATAATGTAGCAACGAAATAACCTATTAGGAGAAAAAATATGAATAAGCAGGAAGCAATAAGTATTTTAAAGGAACATAATCAGGAGCATGTTATTAAGAGATTAGAGGCTTTGGAAGATGATGCAGCTAAGAAGCTTATATCGCAGGTTGCCATGATTGACTGGAAGGTAGTAGAGAGTATTAATGACAAGTCAGACAGCAGCAGCGAGGATAAGAAGATTGAGCCATTAGAGGCAGTAGAGATTAAAGATATAAAGGCTAACAAGGAAAAGTATACTGCAAAGGGTGTAGAGGCTATAAAGAATGGTAAGGTGGCAGCAGTGCTTCTTGCAGGTGGACAGGGAACAAGATTAGGTCTTGATAAGCCAAAGGGAACACTTAATGTCGGTGTCAATAAAGACCTTTTCCTTTTTGGACAGCTTATAAGAAATCTTTTAGATGTTGTTGATATGACAGGAGCTTATGTACCGCTTTATATTATGACAAGCGACAAGAATAATGAGGATACAGTTGCTTTCTTTGAGGAGCATAACTACTTTGGATATGATAAGGATTATGTTAAGTTCTTCATCCAGAGCATGGTTCCATCTGTTGATTACAATGGAAAGTTGTATATGGAGAGCACAGACAGCCTTGCTATGTCACCAAACGGTAACGGCGGCTGGTTCTTATCATTAATGGCAGCAGGTCTTGATAAGGATATGGAAGAAAAGGGCGTTGAATATGTAAATGTATTTGCAGTTGACAATATCTTACAAAGAATTGCTGACCCGGCTTTCATAGGAGCAACTATGCTTGCAGGAGCTGAGTGTGGTTCAAAGGTTGTAAGAAAGTGCGAACCAGAAGAAAAGGTTGGCGTTATGTGCAGGGTAAACGGACATCCATCTATCATTGAGTATTATGAGATGTCAGAAGAGCTTGCTAACTTAAGAAGAGAAGATGGCGAGCTTACATATGGCTTTGGTGTTATACTTAACTATCTTTTCAGCTTTAAGAAGCTTGTTGAGATATCTAACACAAGCCTTCCACTTCATATTGTTGAGAAGAAGATACCATATATCGATGAGAATGATAATTACATCAAGCCAGAAAGTCCTAACGGATATAAGTTTGAGACACTTGTACTTGATATGGTAGAAATGATGGACAACTGTGTACCATATGAAGTGGAAAGAAGCTATGAATTCGCACCTATAAAGAATAAGACAGGTAAGGACTCACTTGAGAGCGCAAGAGAGCTTCTTAAGGTTAATGGAATTGAATTTTAAAATGCCGTGAATACATTATTTATGGGAGTCTGAGGTGTTTAAGGATTGAGTTAATTGCAAGTCGATGTAGCAATCCTGATACATCATTAATGTTTAATTGTATACAATATATTACATAAATATACGGAGGAAATTATGGTTGTTTTATTAGCAGGCGGAGCTGGTTACATCGGCTCACACACAGCGGTAGAGCTTATAAATGCAGGACATGAGGTTGTTATTGTTGATGATTACAGTAACAGTTGTCCGGAGTCTATTAAGAGAGTCGAAGAAATAACAGGAAAAAGCATAGTGTCTTATGAGGCGGATGTTAAGGATAAAGATGCGCTTCGTAAGATATTTAATGAAAATCATATAGACTGCGTTATACATTTTGCAGGACTTAAGGCAGTTGGAGAGTCAACACGTCTTCCAGCAAAGTATTACCGCAACAACATTGATACAACACTTTCACTTATAGAGTGTATGAAAGAAGCCGGAGTTACTAAGATAGTATTCTCATCTTCTGCAACAGTATATGGTGACCAGAAGCCACCTTATGTAGAGACTATGCCAAAGGGTGAGTGTTCTAATCCATACGGCTGGACTAAGTCTATGATGGAGCAGATACTTACAGACTGTGCAAAGGCTGACCCAGAGCTCACAGTAGTACTTTTACGTTACTTTAACCCAATAGGAGCACACTCATCAGGTAAGATAGGTGAGGACCCACAGGGTATCCCTAATAACCTTATGCCATATGTATCACAGGTTGCAGCAGGCGTGAGAGAGCAGCTTACTATATTTGGCGGAGATTATCCAACACCAGACGGAACTTGCAGAAGAGATTATATACATGTAGTAGACCTTGCATGTGGACATGTAAAGGCAGTTGAGTATGCAGATACACATAAGGGCGTTGAGATATTCAACCTTGGAACAGGAACACCATACAGCGTGCTTGAGATTGTACATGCATTTGAAAGCTCAACAGGAGTAAAGCTGAACTATAAGATAGGCGACAGACGTCCGGGTGACCTTCCTGACTCATGGGCAGATGCCACTAAGGCTAAGGAAGTTCTTGGCTGGGAGGCAGCTAAGAGTCTTGAAGATATGTGCAGGGACTCTTGGAACTGGCAGAGCCACAATCCACACGGCTACAGAGCTTAATTAAAAGACAATAATATATTGCAATAAGACTTGTTGTGAACATATAATGATATAAGGGTTAAAAAGTCGTTCGTGCATGCCTGCACGATAAGATTTATGAACTGTTGACACTGATATCATATTTTTATGTGACAACAGGTCTTTTTGTATATGAAATGTCCGGAGGTGAACGAGTGAAGTCGATTAATCTGTATACATTAACACGAGTTGAGGATAATGACAGTTTTGCGGAGTATGAGTACATAATATCTGCAAGAAAAGATTTCCAGAGAACCAGGATAAGGGAAAAAGAGTCGCTTGTGCAGCTTGTTACAAAGCTTATTAAGGCAGGGGCACAGTTAGCAGATCTTGATGACTTTTTTTATTCTTATACTATTGCGCATATCAGCAAGGAGTTTGACCTGTTAAAGGTGGCTGCTAACAGGAAGCTGATACTGAATATAGAACTGAAAAGTGAGGACGTAGGTGAGGAGAGGATTAAGCAGCAGCTTGTAAGAAACAGGTATTATCTTAGTCCTGTGACGACAAATGTCATATCATATACATACATTCTTAATACGAATACTGTATACAGGCTTGATGATAATAACAGGCTTATACAGTCGGAATTTGTGAGTGTGGTTGCTGATATGAAAAAGTTTAAGAAATGTATGAAGAATAACATAGAAAGCCTTTTTAAAGCTAAGGATTATCTTATATCACCGGTCAATTCACCGGAAAGATTTGCAAGACACCAGTATTTTCTTACTAACCAGCAGGAGGCTATGAGCAGAAAGCTTTTATCAGGACTGCTAAAGGATGATGATAAGCGGTACTATTCTGTCAAAGGTGAGGCAGGAACAGGAAAAACACTGCTGCTTTATGACACAGTAAGAAAGCTGCCAGTGGATGCAGGAAAGTGTGTTATACATTTTGGAAGACGTACACCTAATATAGATATTCTTGAAAAGGCTATTCCATCTACAGATATAATAACATCAAGGGACTTGACAGACGGTGCGATGTTAAAGGGGTATGACTATATACTTGTTGATGAGACACAGAGGCTGCATGATGACCAGTTTGAGTGGATTGTAGACAGTGCGTGTAGTAATAACGAAGCTGGAAGTTCAGGCGGTGTGGGGAGTGATAACGAAGCTGGGAGTTTGGGCAGTTTAAGTGGTAGTAATAAAGTTGGAAGCATGAATGTTGCGAGTGATGACAGCAGGAGTTCAGTAAGAAATACCCCGAAAGTCGTTATGTTTTATGACTGTGAGCAGGTGCTTTCAAGACATGAGCAACAGCGTGCGATGGATAAAAGGATAGAAGAACTTGCGGATGAGAATTATTTTCTTTCAGACAGAATAAGAACTAATCCTGAGCTGTCTGCATTTATAAGAAATATGTTTGACCTCAATAAACGGGCAAGAGGCTATAAGTATGACTGTGTAACGATATGCTATGCAAACAGTATCAATGAATTTAAGAGACTTAAGGCATACTACAAGGCGAAGCAGTATATATACATAGATTATGAGAAGTCTTACAGAAATGTTAATAACAGATATAAGAGCAGAAAGTTTAACACCTATAAGGTTATAGGCAAGGAATTCGATAAGGTACTTACGGTAATAGACAGTAAGTTTAAGTACAATGAATACGGGGAATTATGTGCTGACTATGACGGTGATAACGATGATATACTTGAGAAGTATTTCTATCAGGTAGTTACAAGAGCAAGAGACCAGCTATGCATAATCGTGCTTAATAACGAAGATATATTCAGACGTCTGCTTGATATATGTGTAAATACTGAGCAGTGCCGAATAGAAGACTGAAATGTCTTGGAGTCTGCATTTTCTGTAATGTATGTGCCAGGCAGTGCCGGATAGAGGATTAAAGATGCTGATGTACAGATGGCTGAGGAGTAACGGATACATTCCTTTCAGAATAATATAAATTATGAATATATGCAGATTCATACAGAAGTATGCATATATCAGCTATTATGGAAAGGGGGTATCAGAGGTTATGAAGAAAATGAGGATGAAGTCATTATTAAAAATGACATTTTCACTCATACTTAGTATGATAATGGCTGTTATGATGAATATTACGGCTATGGCTGTTGTTATAGATGTAAGCAGCCATGACGGACTTATAGACTGGAACAGTGTTGATGAACACATTGAGGGTGTTATTATACGAATAGGTTACGGAAGTGACTATGTAAGTCAGGATGACAAACAGGCAATCCGCAACATGGATGCATGTGAAAGATTTGGTATACCATATGGAGTATATATATACAGTTACGCACTTAACATGCAGGATGTTGAGTCGGAGATAGAACACACACTGCGTATGATACAGGGGCGCAATCCTGTGCGTGGTGTGTGGTTTGATATGGAGGATGCTGACGGATACAAGGAAAGTAATGGAATAGATGTATATAAAGAAGGAAGTATGCTTACAGACTTCTGCATAAGGTTTGTCAGCGAAATGTATTCGCGTGGTTATACCACTGGTGTATATGCTAATTATAATTACTACAAATATGTATTAGATCTTGACAGGCTGACAGCGACCGAAGGTTTTAATATGTGGCTTGCACACTGGGGTATACAAGAGCCAAGCATGGACTGCATGATGTGGCAGTTTGGAGCTTATAAGATAGATGACCATGAATTTGATGGTAATATATTCTATGCAGATTACACATCGCCTTATGATAAATCTGAGATAGAAGTGGATGCAAAGGTAAATACCGGTGTAAATGTAACCTACCGTGCGCAGATATCAGGCGGCTACTGGCTTCCTGAGGTTGTTAATGATGAGGATTATGCCGGAATACAGGGAAGAGCCATAACAGGAATAACTCTGGCTACAGATAAGGGGTATGCTGTATACAGGGTATATTCTGGTGGAAGATGGCTTGACTATGTTGACAGCAGGAATTCAGATATATCAGACTTTTACAATGGCTATGCTGGTAATGGTGGAAATGTTGAGGCGGTTGAAGTGTATTATTACACGCCTGATTCACTGTTGTACAATGAAGCCACACCATATGCAACGCTTGTTGACGGAGGCTATAAGTATGCATATTACAGGGTCAGTCCTAAGTGGCGGAATTATTATTCTTACCAGACAGATGACAGCACAGATAACGGTCAGGACGGATACGCAGGAGTGTACGGAGTTCCTATTGACAGGTTCCAGATAATTATAAGGTAAGGAAATATTTTTAAGTGGATATAATATTAACGCATTAACGCTGATTTTATCATTCCGGATAGTAATAATGATTATATGAATAATTTTATGCATACTGGCAGATTATAATGATGTCAGGGTCAAAAGGTCTAATCCCACATGAGCTTGTTCATAAGTGGGTGTAAAAGTCGTGGCATTTGACCCCAATATCTTATAATATTATTAAGTCAGAATTATAATAGGAGAACAATATGCGTAATATTATGAAAAATAATGCCGGGGATGACAACAACATTTATGATAATATTAATGGCATGATTAATAATGACGTTAATTATAACATTAATAAAGATACTAATGATATTACTAACGATAATAATTGTCATAATAATGGATGGAATAATCACGACAATAAGCAGAACAGCACGTATAATAACAGGCAGAATGAAAATGGCGGTACAGACAATGAAAACACTAATAATAAAGACAATAATGAAGATATGTGTGACGGTCAGGTGACTCTTGATAACAATAATGGTAGTGGTTCGATTAAGCTCATAACGATTATTGGTGAGATAGAAGGGCATGATAATCTTCCGGCGGCAAGCAAGACAACTAAGTATGAGCATATGCTTCCACAGCTTGCCATGATAGAGGATGATGATAAAATATCAGGTGTACTTTTTCTTATGAATACTGTAGGTGGTGATGTCAGTGCAGGGCTTGCTCTTGCTGAGATGATATCATCGATGAGTAAGCCTACAGTGTCACTTGTTATAGGGGACTCACACAGTATCGCTGTGCCTCTTGCTGTGAGCACAGATTATTCATTTATAGTGCCAACAGCAACGATGATTATACATCCTGTGAGAATGAATGGTAATATAATCGGTGCAAGGCAGACATATGATTATTTTGAGAGAATACAGAAAAGAATAGTTTCCTTCATAGCACACCACAGTGATGTGGATGAGGATGACATTGAAGATATGATGATGAACACGCAGATGCTTACAAAAGACTTAGGCACTATACTGGTAGGGCAGGATGCTGTTGAGATAGGGCTTATAGATGAAGTTGGCGGGATAAAGGAAGCATTTGCAAAGCTGAAAGCAATGATAAAGGACAGTTGTAATGATAAGAAATAATGAAAATACAGATAATAACGGATGTAATTTATGTCCCCGTATGTGCAATGTGAACAGGCATACGGGGACTGGTTACTGTCTTATGACAGACAGGCTTAAGGTGGCAAGGGCAGCACTTCATATGTGGGAAGAGCCTTGTATATCGGGAGAACGTGGAAGCGGAGCCGTATTTTTCAGCGGTTGTACATTAAGATGCGTGTTCTGCCAGAACTATAAGATAGCTGCCGCAAAGGTTGGAAAATATATAACAGTGGACGAACTGGCAGATATTATGTTAAGATTACAGAATAATCAGGCTAACAATATCAATCTTGTTACACCTACACATTATGCAGGACAGATAGCAGAGGCACTTATAAAGGCTAAGGACAGGGGGCTTAAGATACCTGTCGTATACAATACAAGTGCCTATGAAAATGTTGATACACTTAAGATTATGGATGGACTTGTGGATGTATATCTTCCTGATTTTAAGTATATGGATGGTAAGCTTGCGTTGAAGTATTCTAATGCAGGGAATTATCCTGAAACTGCGAAGGCTGCGCTGCGTGAGATGGTAAGACAGACAGGTACTCCTGATATGTATGGCGATGATGATACACTTGTTAGGGATGGTTATGTGGAAAGCGGCATTATGAAGAAAGGTGTTATAGTAAGACATCTTATATTACCGGGTTATACTAAAGAGTCCAGAAATGTTATAAAGTATCTGTATGATACATATAAAAATGATATATACATAAGCATAATGAACCAGTATACTCCGCTTGAACACGTAAAGCCATATAAGGAATTGTGCAGAAAAGTTACAAAAAAAGAGTATGATAAGGTTGTTGATTATGCCATAGATATAGGTGTTACCAATGCATTTATACAGGAGGGCGGGACAGCTAAGGAAAGCTTTATCCCTGAATTTGACTTTACAGGTCTTTAAGATGTATAAAGCATTATGTGAGGAGGAACTATGCAATATAAGGTTGGCAATCCGTGTATGCAGGGCTGCAATATAGTAGATGGTGGATATAATTTTGCATATGCAAGCACAAATGCTTCACTATATAGTGATATAAAGGTATATGTATGCATATTTGAAAAAGACAGCAGCGAGTGCAGGTATGAGCTGGAGTTAAAGAAAAGTATGGGAACAGTGTATACACTGTTTTTGTCGGACATTAATATAGATGACTGCCTTTACTGCTTTAAAGAAAATGGGCAATATATAGTTGACCCATATGCAAAGGCAGTTACAGGATGTGCGGTTTTTGGCGGGGAAGCGGAAAATGTTTTGCATTTAAGCCCTGTTAAGCTGAGTGATTATGACTGGGAGGGCGATGAGCCGCTTCATATTCCATATGATGAGTGCATTATGTACAAGCTCAATGTAAGGGGATATACAAAGAGTAAGTCATCCAAGGTAAAGGCTAAGGGTACGTTTGCAGGAATAACAGAAAAGGCGGACTACTTAAAGGAATTAGGTGTAACAACAATAGAGCTTATGCCAGCTTACGAATATGATGAGATGGGCAGGTTTATGCAGTTTACAGCTGCAAGTGCAGTGCCAAGATACAACTATATGCAGGCTAAAGGCTATGCACACAGCATTTTAAAACGTGATGAAAGGATAAACTGCTGGGGCTATACAAAAGGTTTTTACTTCGCACCAAAGGCGGCATACAGCGAGTGCGCCAAAGCTGTGCAATATACTGACTACACAACAGAATTCAAGGACATGGTAAAGTGCCTTCACAGTAAGGGAATAGAGGTTGTTATGGAGTTTTTCTTCAAGGATGTGGATACTTCATATATAACAGACTGTGTAAGATACTGGGTGAAAGAATATCATATAGATGGTGTACATATATACGGTGATGATGTGTCGTTAAATGCGCTTGCAACAGATGCATTGCTTGCTGACACCAAGATTATGACTATCAGGTGGAATGGTGCAAAAGGTGTATACAGACATATGGCAAGCTACAATAATGATGTCCAGAACATAATAAGACGTTACTTAAAGGGTGATGAAAATATGCTGGGGGCATTTGCAGAAATGCAGCTAAATAATCCTGATAATGCCGCAGTGATTAACTATGTCACCACGAATAACGGTTTCACTCTGTATGACCTTGTGAGCTATGACAGAAAGCATAATGAATTAAACGGAGAGAATAACAGGGATGGTGAGAACTTTAATTATAGCTGGAACTGTGGTGAAGAGGGAGCTACAAGAAAGCTTAAGGTAAGGCAGTTACGAATAAGACAGATTAAAAATGCGCTTGCAATGGTTATTCTGGCGCAGGGTACGCCACTTATACTTGCCGGTGATGAGTGTGCCAACAGCCAGCAGGGTAACAATAATCCGTACTGCATAGATAATGAGATATCGTGGGTGAACTGGAAGAATAATAACGATGCCACGGAGATATATGAGTGGACAAAGTTTCTTATAGATTTGCGTAAGAAATACGGAATACTTCACAGTAAGTACAGACTTACACAGGGTGACAGCTTATCATATGGCTACCCGGATGTATCATTTCACGGGCTTAATGCATGGTATGCAGATATGGACAATTATTATAGGCAGATAGGAATAATGTATTCTGAGAGTTATGCTGATAAAGGTTCAAGAGAGCTTATATATATTGCATACAATATGCACTGGGAGAGCTGTTCGCTTGCACTTCCAAAGATAGAGGGTGATAACGGCTTTAAGGTAGCGGCAATGACAGACAGTACACCGGGCAGTGTATGCATAGACAGTGAAGCGCGTAAAGTAACGATACCACCAAGAAGTATGGCGGTGCTGACAGGCGAATATCAGGAAAGAAAGAAGCCATCGGATGTGGCAGCTGTTGGTAAGCAGGCAAAGGATGAAAATGTCAAAATAGAGTGCCCTAAAGTAAAAATGTGAAAATAAATATCCTGAAAGAGCATAAAGATAATTAAAAATATAAAGAAAGGGCAGTAAATAATAGTACAAATAATATGGATTACAATAAACTTAATGAATTAAAAGCAAAGTATGGCGATTATGAAGAAGTGTTTAAGTCTGGTGATTATGACAAGGCGGCTGATATACTAAAAGCAGTGCTTGATGTCATAGAGGATGAGTACAAGGGTGTAAGAAAAGCCGGAATGATAGATAAAGACCTTGTTGTAAGAAAGTCAGAAGGAACAGGGCAGATATGGCTGTGTACTAATCACATTATGGAGTATTATATATATGCCTGCTACTTTGAGCCTGACACGGATATATCTATGCCGGAGCTTCCTATAGCAGAATATTACAGAACTTATGCAGACCTCTGTGTTAAGTTAAAGAAGTATAAAAGAGCAGAGGATGCCTATAAGAATTCTCTTTGCTGGAACCCTGTGGACTTGGACTCTTATCTTGGACTTGCTGAGTGTTATAAGTACCTTAATATGCTTACAAGATATCTTGATATGACAAAGCAGGCATACAGATTTTGCTGCACAAGGGCGACAATGGCGCGTTTTTATAGAAATATGGGCTTTTATTATCTGTCATCATACAACACAGATATGGCAGCAGCCTGCTATACTTACAGTAACATATATTATCATACTGATAATGCAGAGTCAGAGCTTGAATATATAAAAAATGCACTTGCCGCAGCAGGAGAAAAAGTGGCTTCTGCAGAAAATGAATCTGACTTAGCAGATAAGAAAGCAGTTGCTTCGTCAGGCGACAAAGATAAGTCTGCAGGTTATAAGGAATATACTATAAAGCAGATGCAGGAAATGTTTGACAAGGAACACGTAGAGCCGGGTCCAGACTCTAAGACTATTGGTATTATATACAGAGTTGGCGAGCTTATGCTGCAGGATAAAGAGTACAGGCTCGCAAAGGACTGCTTTATGATAGTGTATGATATAACAAACGAGCCACAGTTAGAGGGCTTAATCGCAGAACTGGACGGATGCCTTGGCGAAGATGCGAAATAAGATTAGGAAAAGGAACGGAATATTATGGATATAAAAGAAAAATACGACAGCATTATATTTGACCTTGATGGCACACTCTGGGACTCATCAAAGCCTATATGTGAGGCATGGAATATTATACTGGATAAACATCCGGAAATAGTAAGAGAGCCTATAACGATAGATGAGCTTGGCGGCTGTATGGGGCTTCCTATGTACGATATAGCGGCGAAGCTTTTTCCCTTGGAAAAGAGTGAAGTCAGGAATGCACTTATGGATGAGTTGTGCATATTTGAAAACGGATACCTTGAAAAGACAGGTGGGGTGCTTTTTCCAAAGCTTAAGGAAACTCTTGAGCAGTTAAAGAAAAAGTACAGGCTTTTTATAGTAAGTAACTGTCAGGACGGATATATAGAAGCATTTCTTAAAGCACATAATTTTACGGATATATTTGAGGATACAGAGTGCTGGGGAAGAACCAGAGAGCCGAAGGGTGTCAGCAATAAGATACTCATAGAAAGAAATAATCTTAATAATCCTGTATATATCGGGGATACCGCGGGTGATGCGCAGTCAGCAAAGGATGCCGGCATAGATTTTATATATGCAGCTTATGGTTTTGGCGAGGTAGCGGCTTGTGACTATGTTGCAGATATAGATGCATTTGAGAAGCTTGTGGATATTCTGTAAGTTTTATCTGTGAAAATTAAATAATTCATCCTTGTAAAGATGTCGTGGTCAAAAGCCCACAACTATGATACCTGCGGATTGTTCCGTGCTGCGCACTCACACGTCTACGTTCCGCTTCGGTCCGTGCTAAACATGTGCCACTGGCACATAGCACCCTGCCCAATATTTTATAAATAAAGGTTAAGGAAAAAGTGTATTCTTACGATATATAAAGCACAAGGATGTAAGCAGGTTAATAGCAGAATTGTCAGTAAAGTTATTACCTGTATAAATTAAAAATAAGGCTACGGAGAGCAGTTATGATATGTATTGGAACTGTTTTTCCGCAGCCTTTTTTGTATATATTTTAGTGTGCAGCTTAGATGTACTTAAATTAATTGTAAGAAATCTGTTTAAAAAGTTGCCATAATAAAATATATGATGTAAGGGTCAAAAGGTCGCTTGTGCCTGCACAATAAGATTTTTTAACTTGTTACCCACATGACACGGGAAATATTACAAGACACAGACAGTAAAGGAGAAAATGTATGAATACACAGGAAAAAGCTTATAATAATGCGATTGGGAGCTGCAGAAATGCCCTTTATAATAGCGGCATACAAAATCAGAGTAAGGCTATGAGGACTGTAAATAATCTTTTTAGTAAATACAGGACAAAAGAAACTGCAAATACAGATGGCACTGATACAACAGCTAAAGCAGGCGGTGCTGATACAGCAAACATCAGTAATGCGAACTCAGCAGGTTCTGCATTTGATACAGCCACAATAGGGTTGCAGCTTAAACAGGCAGTAGACAGCATATTTGACCCTACAACGGGGATGACAGATGAACAGAAGAAAAGATTTGTTGAAAAGCTTTATAAAAAGCTTGAGAGTGGGAAAAAGCTGTCAGCGGATGAATTACAGTACTTAAGAATGAACGACCCTGTAACGTATGCAAAGGCGGCAAGGGTGCAGATGATGAGGGAGTCATTTAAGAAACAGTTAGAAAGTGCTAAAAGCAAGGAACAGGCGGCGGATATGTACTTACAGAATATGTCACGTATAGCCGATGATGACCCTGCAAAGAAGGAACTTGAAGCGGCTTATAATGATGTTTATTCGCAGTTTAAAAAGACAGAAGCGTACAAAAAACTTCCAGATACAGAAGAAGAAGCAAAGGAAGAAAAAGCAAAGAAGAATGGAAATAAAGATAATACAAAGGTAGAGTGGGAGGAGGATAAGGAAGAAAATAGTGAAATAAACGAAATTCCACTTGACGATTTTTAAACATAGTGCTATTATAGGTTCAACATTTTAATAAGCTAAAGTCTACGAACAAGATAGTACTTTTTGAACAGGCATTACAGAGAGCTGGTGGCGATGGAAAACCAGTATGCAGGTCTTAAGGGAATGGGCTTGGGAGATGCACATATTAAAGATTTCATCAGGAGATTAAGTAGTTTGTGACGTGTCCTCACGTTATAGAGGCAGGATATATTAGTATCCGGGAAAGAGGTAAGTATATTATTTACATATTTGGAAGCAGCTTATAAGTATTAGATATATGAAGCTTAAGCCAAAGTTGTATATGCGGATATAAAGTTCACAATATATGTGAAGTTGATATGTTAAAGCAGCATATATGTATTATTAAAGGCAGAGTTTATGATATATGCTTAATGTATGCCAGTGAAATATATAGTTATACGGCAGTGAGTATTATACTTATGAATAAGGGTGGCACCACGATATTAGATTATTCGTCCCTGACAGGAATCCTGTCAGGGGCTTTTTTTATAGAAATATTTAATAAATATATTTAAAGTTCTTATAGGATTTCTTATATCAGTCATCAGCTATGAAGAATGGCTAAAGATTATTGCTGGAGGTTTAATATATGAGAGTATTAAAGGCTTACAAAAAAACAGTAAGTATTGTTAATGAAACAGCCATCGAGCTTTATAAAGGGCTTGGCAGAGAACACAAGGGCTTTCTTATGGAAAGTAACGATAAGGATAATGGAAGATATACATTTATGGGAGTTGACCCTGAGGAGATTATCCAGTCAGATAAAGACAGCCTTGTTATTACGAAGTCAGATGGAACAAAGGATGTAAGATATGGCAATCCGCTTGAACGATTAAAAGAATATTTTGATGAATTCAAGATAATAAAAGATGCGAAGGAGCTTGAATTTACAGGTGGTCTGGTAGGAAGTCTTGGGTATGACTATATAAGATATACAGAAACTCTTCCAGATGATAATCCGGATGAGATAGGTATAGAAACAATACAGCTTATGCTTGCATCAAAGTTTATAGCTATCGACCACGAGGCAGAAACTTTTACAGCAGTAGTGCTTGATGAGGATAACGAAGAAGGTAAAAACAGGGCATTAAAAGAAGCCGGGAAGCTTATAGCACAGGCAAGAACAGGTGTTGACAAATACCACGATGATAAAGTAAATATGGAACTTGACGGACATATATTGAAAAAATCGGACACGCTTGAAGAATACAGCCAGAAGGTTGAAAAGATAAAACAGTACATAAAAGATGGTCATATATTCCAGACAGTTCTCTCACAAAGATGGACAGTTGAAACAAAGCAGACAGGCTTTGAATTATATGAAAAGTTAAGAGAACTTAATCCATCACCTTATCTTTATTATTATAATTTTGGTGATTTTGAGATAATAGGAAGTTCACCGGAGATGATAGTTAAACAGACTGATTCAAAAGTGTATACATGTCCGATAGCAGGAACAAGAAGAAGAGGAAAAACTAAGGAAGAGGATATCGCTTTGGAAGAAGAGCTTCTTGCAGATGAAAAGGAGAGAGCAGAACATATAATGCTTGTTGACCTTGCAAGAAATGACTGCGGAAAGATAAGCGAGTTAGGTTCAGTAAGAGTATCACAGTTTATGAATGTACAGAGATATTCACACGTTATGCATATCGTTTCACTTGTAGAGGGCAGAAAAAATGGAGAGTATCATCCACTTGACTTAGTATCCTCTTTCTTACCGGCAGGTACACTTAGCGGTGCTCCTAAGATAAGAGCAATGGAAATAATAGATGAGCTTGAGACAGTAAGAAGAGGCTTATATGGAGGTGCAACAGGATATCTTGACTTTGGCGGCAATATGAACTTCTGTATCACTATAAGAACTATGATTAAGAAGGGTGATAAAGTATATCTTCAGGCAGGAGCAGGAATAGTTGCAGACTCAAAACCGGAGCTTGAATATCAGGAGTGCTGCAATAAGGTTATGGCACTTGCTAAGACCCTTGTTAAGGAGGAAAAGTTATGATTTTGTTAATAGATAATTATGATTCATTTACATACAACTTATATCAGTTTATTGGAATATTTAATAACGATATAAAGGTTGTAAGAAATGATAAGATAACAATAGAGGAGATAGAAAAGCTTGACCCTGAGTCAATAGTAATCTCTCCTGGTCCTAAAAGTCCTAAAGAGGCCGGAATAAGTGTTGAGGCGATTAAGCATTTTGCAGGAAAAAAGCCTATACTTGGAATATGCTTGGGACACCAGAGCATAGGCGAAGCGTTTGGCGCAACAGTGTCTTATGCAAAGAAGCTTATGCACGGCAAACAGTCAGACGTGATACATACGGGTGAGAGCATATTTGCAGGGATACCATCACCTGTAAAGGTTGCGAGATATCATTCTTTAGCTATTATAGAGGACACACTTCCAGATGAACTTGAGGTTATAGCAAGGACTGAGGACGGCGAAATAATGGCTGTTAAACATAAAGAATATCCGGTTGTAGGACTTCAGTTCCATCCTGAGTCGATATACACAGAACATGGTAAAAGAATGATAGAAAATTTTGTGAATGGAAACATATAAGAAAGGGAAAATATGATACTTGACGTTATAGTAGAAGATAAGAAAAAAAGACTCCCTGAACATAAGAAAAATATAAGTGAAGAAAAGATGAAAGAACTTGCACTTTCATCAACAAGAAAAAGCATAAGTTTTTATGATGCGTTAAAAAAAGACGGACTGTCAATCATAGGTGAGTTTAAGAAGGCTTCACCAAGCCACGGAACTATGGATAACAAGATAGAGCTTGATGAAAGAATAAGACAGTACAGCAGCAGTGCAGATGCAATATCGTGTCTTACAGAGGAAGACCATTTTAACGGAAGTACAGAATACCTTAAGCAGATACGAAGTATGACAGACCTTCCAATCATAAGAAAAGACTTTATAATTGATGAATATCAGGTATATGAGGCAAAGGTTATAGGTGCAGATGCCATTCTTCTTATAGCGGCAATCCTTGATGATAATAAGTTTAAGAAATTATATGACTTAGCTTACAGTCTTGGACTTGACGTACTGTGTGAGGTGCATGATGAAGAAGAAATGAAAAGAATGCTTGCACTTGATGTAAAAATTATAGGAATAAATAACCGTAATCTTAAGACATTTGAGGTTAATCTTGATACTACAAAGAAGCTCTGCGATATGGTTACGCCGCAGATGAGAGTAGCAGGAAAGGTGCTTGTATCAGAGAGCGGTGTGTCAGATACAGATGATATAAAGGTGCTTGCTAAGAGCCACGCAGATGCACTCCTTATAGGAACAGTGCTTATGGAGGCTGTGAAGCCACAGGAGCTCATAGCAGAGTTTAAGGGTGTATATGATAACGAATATGATAAAACAGAGCTTATAGACCAAAATGGGCTTACTGAGGTTAAGATATGCGGTATCACAAGCATGGTGGATGTTAATCTGCTCATAAAGTATGGTGCCGACTATGGTGGAATGGTTGTATTTTATCCAAAAAGCAAGCGTGATGTAACAATAGAAGAAGCTGGCAGAATGGTTGAAATATTGAAAAAATCGGACATAAAAACAGTTGCCGTTACAGTGTCACCAGATGAAGAACAGATATTAAAGATACAGGATAAAGGCTTTGATTATGTTCAGATACATGGTGAACTTAGTGAAAATGTGTACAATTTATGTAAGCTTCCAATCATAAGGGCAGTCAATATATCACAGGATGATACAGATAGTGTAAAGAAAAGCATAGAGAGTGCCACAGCTATGGATAAAGTTGTAGGAATTCTCCTTGATGCAGGTATTCCGGGTTCTGGAAAAACATTTGACTGGGACAGTGTCAAAGAGCTTGAATTAAAGGAGAAAAAGCTGTTCTTAGCAGGAGGACTTAACAGTTCTAATGTGGCAGCAGCTATCAAATGTGTTGAACCTGATGTAGTTGATATAAGTTCAGGCGTTGAATATGATGATGTCTTAATAAAAGGTAAGGATGAACAAAAAGTAAAAGAATTCATATGTAACGCAAGAGCAGCAAAATAAGCTGTAAAAACTAATTATGAATGGTGAAGCGATATAGTAACCAGTGGGTATCCGTCAGGGGGAAATACATTTTAACCCTGACATATATATGAAAAAACAGGAAAAGAGGAGTAACAATGGCAGATAACAGATATTATGGACAGTTTGGCGGACAGTATGTTTCAGAGTCACTTATGAACACTCTTAAGGAGCTTGAAACAGCATTTAACGATGCTATGAATGACCCTGAATTCATAAAGGAGTATATGTATTATCTTAAAGAGTATGTAGGAAGAGAAAATCCTTTATATTATGCAGAAAAGCTTAGTAAAAAATATGGAGCAAAGATATATCTTAAAAGAGAAGACCTTAACCATACAGGTGCACATAAGATTAATAATGTAATAGGCCAGATTCTCTTAGCAAAGAGAATGGGAAAAACTAAGGTTATAGCTGAAACAGGTGCAGGACAGCACGGAGTTGCAACAGCAACCGGAGCAGCACTTTTCGGTATGGAATGTACAGTATATATGGGTGCTGAGGATATTGAAAGACAGGCACTTAATGTATTTAAAATGGAGCTTTTAGGTGCTAAAGTACAGCCGGTTACAACAGGAAGTTCAACACTTAAGGATGCCACTAATGAGGCTATAAGAACATGGGCTGAAAGAGCAGAAGATACATTTTATGTAATAGGTTCAGCAGTAGGACCACATCCATATCCTAAGATGGTTAAGGAATTCCAGAGAATAATATCTACAGAGGCAAGAAAACAGATATTAGAGAAGGAAGGAAGACTTCCAGATGCAGTAGTTGCTTGCGTTGGTGGTGGTTCTAATTCCATAGGTATGTTTGCAGACTTTATGGATGACAAGGATGTAGACCTTATAGGTGTTGAGGCTGGCGGACTTGGTATAGAAACAGGAAAGCACGCATCTGCCATGGCGCTTGGTGAACCTGGTGTGCTTCATGGAATGAAGTCTTATCTTTTACAGGATGAGGCAGGCAATATAAAGCTTGCACATTCTATATCAGCAGGACTTGATTATCCGGGTGTAGGTCCGGAACACGCATATTTAAGAGATTCCGGAAGAGCAAAGTATGTATCTATAACAGACTCTGAGTGTATGGATGCATTTATGGAGTTATGCAAGGAAGAGGGCATAATACCAGCGATTGAGAGTGCGCACGCACTTGCACATGTGTTAAAGATGGCACAGGGTGAGTATAAAGGCAAGACTATAGTTATGTGCCTTTCAGGACGTGGCGATAAGGATGTTCACACAGTACAGAAGTATCTTAAGGGAGAGGAGACAAACAAGTAATGAATAGAATAGAAGAAAAGATGTCTGCACTTAAGGCAGAAGGTAAGAAAGCATTTATAACATATACAACAGCAGGTCTTCCAGATATGGAAACAACAGCAAAGATTATGCACGCACAGCAGGAGGCGGGCATAGATATTATGGAGCTTGGAGTTCCATTTTCTGACCCTGTAGCTGACGGCCCTGTTATACAGGATGCATCATATGAAGCTATACAGCGTGGCGCAACACTTGCAAAGGTATTTGAGCTTATGAAAAAAGTAAGGACAGAAGGGCTTACTACACCAGTTGTATTTATGATGTATTACAATACTGTATATCATTATGGTCTTGATGCATTTGCAGCTATATGTGCTGAGTGTGGCGTTGACGGACTTATTATACCTGACCTTCCATATGAGGAGCAGGGAGAGTTAAAGGCTGCTCTTGAAAAGGCTGAAGGAGCGCCTATATTAATCCAGCTTGTATCCCCTGTATCAAAAGACCGTATACCTATGATTACAAAGGATGCAAAGGGCTTTGTATACTGTGTTTCACAGATGGGTGTTACAGGAAAGGGCGCTAACTTCCATGCAAAGATAAAAGAATATCTTGCAGACGTTAAGAAGAACAGTCCGGTACCTGTTATGATGGGCTTTGGAATAAGAACAGCTAAAGATGTAGAGCCACTTCGTGATATTATAGACGGAGCTATTGTTGGTTCGCATTTTATTAAGCTTATGAGAGAACATAACTTTGATACAGAAGCAGTTAAGGATTACATTAAGACATTTAAAGAGGAGATGAATTCTTAGTTTATGGTAACTGAACTTGTTAGTACTGCCATAGCTACCAAGTGTCTTTATGAAAATGCAAGAATGACTGGCAATTACGAGTGCGCATATTCATTAGGTCTTTTGAGTTATCTTGAAGGACTTAATGAGCACTCTGTAATAACAGAACTTGACAGCATTTATAAAGAAGTTATGGAAAACGAGGACAGAATAAATACACAGGATGAAAAAATAAAACAGCTTGTTAAAATACTTAAAGATTATGAAATTACGCCGAAGTTCGATGCACAGATGGATGAACTTTATCATATGGGCTATCAGAGTAAAAAGCTTTAAAATAATACTTGAAAAAGATAAAGCCGGATTATATAATGTATTGTGTGACTTAAGTTAGGTATTGACTTATTCTGAATGTTGCGTTATATTTTACAAATGTAATTAATAAATGAAAGATAGGTGGATGTTAGCGATGACAGAATTGGTTAAGGTTGCAGACATTGATAAAACACATAAGAATCCGATTGCTGAGCTTGTTCAGATAGCATGTAAGTATGATAGTCATATTGAGATTGAGGGCGAAGGAAAAAATATCAATGCCAAGAGTCTTATGGGGATTATGGCATTTGGATTAAAAGAAGGCATCGAAGTGAAAGTTATAGCTGCTGGCAGCGATGAGAACGAAGCAACAGATGCTATTAAAAACTTTTTAACATGTAATGACTGATTAGGGAGGATGTAATTATGAGAACTAAAAAAGTTGAAACAAACGAAATATTTGGTAACGCATTAACAACTGACAAGACAGCAGATACAGAAGTTAAAGAGACAGGCAAACCAGCTGCAAAGAAACCAGCCGCCACTAAGTCAGCAGAAAAGAAGACGGTAAAGGAAGCAGTAGAAGAAAAGAAGGAAGATGTAGCAGCAAAGATAAACGAAGTTAAGGCTGATATTGCAGAAAAGAAAGAAGAAGCTAAAGCAGTAGTAGAAGAAGCAAAGGCTGTTGTAACAGAGGCAAAGGCAGAGGCAGCACCAGCTAAGAAGAGAGGCAGAAAGCCGGCAGCAGAAAAGGCAGCTAAGCCAGCAGCAAAGAAGACAACAAGAAAGACTACAGCTAAGAAAGAAACTGCAAAGAAAGAGCCAGTTAAGAAGGAAGCTGAAACAAAGCCAGCAGTTAAGAGAACAACAAGAAAGACTACAGCTAAGAAGGCTTTAAAGAAGGAAGTATTCTTCCAGTATGAAGGAAATCAGATAGATGAAGAAACACTTCTTGCAAGAATTATAGAAGATGCTAAGAGCCAGAATGTAGAAATCAGTGAACTTGAAATGTACATTAAGCCAGAAGATAAGGCTTGCTATTATGTAGCTAATGGTTTTGCAGGAAAGGTTGACCTTTTCTAAGATTTATTGAATATAATGTCTGAAGTTTAAGAACGGCATACAATTATAAAACAGATATAATATATGTATTTACATAAAGTGGGAAATTACAATTTATTTATGGAAGTATGAGATATTATGTTTCATAAGAATATTTAGTAAAGAATTATAATCAGGACATAGTATATATGGTTTATAAGACAGATTACCAGCAGGTATATGCAGGTAATCTGTTTTATTTTGCGCTTTTATAGTGATTTTGGTTTTAATATATAAACATTTTATATGTATTTTGTATTGCTCTTTATTCTGAACGATTGTATTTTAATTGTTTTTTTGCAAAATCGTTTTGAAAAAAATGTCGAATTGATGTATAATTATACCTGGTTGTAAGAGATAATTTAATAATTTGTTTAGTGCATATGAGAGGTGTAATGATATGTTTGAAGTCAATGATAAAGTTGTTTATGGTGTAGTAGGTGTGTGTGAGATAGAGGATATTGGAAAGCCACCTATTAAGGGTATTGATAAGGATTACTATTTTCTTCAGCCGGTGTATGACAGTAAAGGTATTATATATTCACCAGTTGACAGCAGCAAGGTTATGATTAGAAGTATCATTGATAAGAACAGTTGCGAGAAGCTTATTGCAAGAGCAAAGCATTGCAAGGATGATGAGGAACTGAATGAAAAGGTTCATCCTATGAAGTATGATGAGATGGTAAAGTCACAGGATTTAGTACAGCTTATGCATCTTGTAAGAGCTTTATTTAATATAAAGAACGAAAGAGCCAAAGAATTAAGACGTATGAAGTCGGCAGACAGCAGGATGCTCACAACAGCAAGAAAGCTTTTATACGGAGAGATAGCAGAGTCTATGGGAAAGGACTTTGAAGAAATGTCAGAGGAGATGGATAACTATCTTTCTGTATTATAGTTTTAGATGTTAATACAGGTATTAAAGCCAGTATGTATGGTAGCTTTAGATATATTATTGATAAAAGCTATCATTTATGCTGGCTTTTATTATGTAGAGGTTGTATACTATATATAATATAAGACGGAAACTAAAATAAAAAAAACGGTTTATTTTTAATTGACAATAAATTAACATATTGTTAAGATATGTGTAAGCAATGAGCCGTGCCAGACGAAAGTCTAAAAAGAGCTGTGCTGGCACAGAGCTCTTTTTTTGACTTTCGTCTGATAGGGCGAACGCCCTACAGTCTAAGAAAGTGTAAGCTTTCTTAGACTTGCACGGTGGCAGGTACCGGATGAAAGTCTAAAAAGACTTGTGCTGGCACAGAGCTCTTTTTTAGATTTTTGTCTGATAGGGCAAAATATATATTATGGAGGTAAAGTTTGAAGGACGTAAGAGTTATTGAAGTCAAGAAGAGTGTATTTGAAAGTAACGATGAACGTGCAAAGCTTCTAAGAGATGACCTGAAAAAAGAAGGAGTATTTCTTCTTAATCTTATGTCATCGCCGGGTTCTGGAAAGACAACAACACTTACAAGAACCATAGAGATGTTAAAGGATGATATAAGAATAGGTGTTATGGAGGCTGATATAGATTCAGATGTTGATGCAAAGACGATTGCTGATACAGGCGCTAAGGCAATACAGCTTCACACTGGAGGAATGTGTCATCTTGATGCAGATATGACAAGACAGGGCATGGATGAGCTTGGCACAGGGGATGTTGACCTTGTTGTACTTGAGAATGTAGGCAATCTCGTCTGTCCAGCGGAGTTTGATACGGGAGCTGTTAGGAATGTTATGATTCTTTCGGTGCCAGAGGGAGATGATAAGCCACTTAAGTATCCACTTATGTTTTCGGTATGTGATGTTGTGCTTATCAATAAGATTGATGTACTGTCTTACTTTGACTTTGATATAGATAAATGCAAAGAGTATATAGCTAAAAGAAATCCTGATGCAAAGGTTATACCTATATGTGCAAAGACAGGCGAGGGTATGACAGAGTGGACTGGATGGCTTAAGTCACAGGTCACAGAATGGAAAAATGCTTAGTTAATTTTAATAATAAAGAATTATATAAAGAGGATAAAAGCCGCCATATGTATGCGGTAGAAAGGACATTTATGAGTAAAGAAGAATTCAAAAATCCACATCCGGAACTTCCGGTAAGAGAGCCAGTCTTAAGACTTGGCAAGATGATAACAGACAGAGTGCCTATCAAGTTAGGCTTTGAGAAGCTGACAGCAGACAGTCCTGAGTACTGGGGCTTAGCACCTATATGCACAGATGAGCAGGCAGAGATTGCCTTGAAAATGGGTGTGCGTAAGCCAAAGACTCTTAAGCAGATGGTTAAGATAACAGGAATGGAAGAAAAAGAGCTTGAAAAGCAGTTAGAGCAGATGGCGTTTAACGGACTTTTAGAGTATAACTGGGAGAATGAACAGCACGAAAAGCAGTATGTTCTTCCTATGTTTGTTCCGGGAAGTGCAGAATTTACTAATATGAACTCAACAGTACTTGAAGAACATCCGGAGATGGGAAGGTTTTTTGAGCGTATGAGCCGCCTTCCACTTGAAAAGATAACTCCTATGGTTCCACCAGGAGGCGCAGGAATAGGTATGCATGTTATACCTGTTGAAAAGGCTATAGATATGAATAATCAGGCTATTTCGCTTGAAAAGATATCATACTGGTTAGATAAGTATGAAGGAAAGTATGCAGCAAGTCCATGTTCATGCCGTAAGTCAAGAAAAACATATGATGAGGGTTGTGCGGATGACCCAGAGGACTGGTGTATAGCAGTAGGTGATATGGCTGACTATGTTGTAGAAACAGGTAAGGGCGGTCATTATATCACTAAGGAAGAGGCACTTGAAATATTCAAGAAGGCTGAGGATAATGGTTTCGTCCACCAGATTACTAACATAGATGGACAGGATAAGATATTTGCTATATGTAACTGTAATGTAAATGTCTGTTATGCGCTGAGAACCTCACAGTTATTCAATACTCCTAATATGTCACGTTCTGCATATGTTGCAAAGGTTACAAAGGAAAACTGCGTAGCATGTGGAAGATGCGTGGAGTATTGTCCTGCAGGTGCAGTTAAGCTTGGACAGAAGTTATGTACAAAGGATGGCGCAGAAGTCAAGTATCCTAAGATGCCACTTCCATCAGAACAGAAGTGGGGACCACATATGTGGACAGAGGACTATAGAGATAAGAACAGAATTAACTGTTATGATACAGGTACAGCACCATGCAAGACAGCCTGTCCAGCGCATATAGCGGTTCAGGGTTATCTTAAGATGGCAGCACAGGGAAGATTTAAGGATGCTCTTGCACTTATAAAGAAGGAAAATCCATTCCCAGCAGTATGTGGACACGTATGTAACAGAAGATGTGAGGATGCATGTACAAGAGGAACTATTGACGAGGCTATAGCTATAGATGAAGTTAAGAAGTTTATTGCTATGCAGGACTTAAAGGCTGAAACACGCTATATCCCAGAACCAGTAGTACCAGCAACTAAGGGCTATTTTGATGAAAAGGTTGCTATAATAGGTGGAGGACCTGCTGGTCTTTCATGTGCTTTCTATCTTGCAGAAAAAGGCTATAAGCCAACTGTATTTGAAAAGAATGAAAAAGCCGGAGGTATGCTTGTATATGGTATTCCATCATTTAAGCTTGAAAAGGATGTCGTTGAAGCTGAAATAGACGTTATACGCCAGATGGGTGTAGATATAAAAACGGGTGTTGAAGTAGGTAAGGACATTACTATAGATGAATTAAAGAAGCAGGGATATAAGGCTTTCTATATAGCCATCGGATGTCAGGACTCAAGAAAAGCTGGAATTGACGGCGAAGATGCAGATGGTGTAGTATCAGCAGTCGATTTCTTAAAAGAGGCTGGAACAGCTCACGAATATCTACTTGAAGGTGACGTTGTTGTAATCGGTGGTGGTAATGTTGCTATCGATGTTGCAAGAACAAGCACAAGAGTTGGTGATTATAACGTGTCAATGTTCTGCCTTGAGGACAGGGATAATATGCCTGCATCGGATGAAGAAGTTGAGGAAGCACTTGAAGAGGGTGTTAAGCTTGACTGTGGCTGGGGACCTAAGGAAATTCTTACAGAGAATGGAAAGGTTACAGGTATCGTGCTTAAGAAATGTACATCTGTTAAGGATGCAAATGGACGTTTCAACCCACAGTATGATGAGAATGATACTAAGACTATCGCCTGTCGTCATGTATTCTTAAGTATAGGACAGTCTACTATATGGGGCGACCTTCTTAAGGGTACTAAGGTTGAAGTTGACGGTGTGAGAGTAAAGGCTGACAAGCTTACATACCAGACAACAGACCCAGATGTATTTATCGGTGGTGATGTATACACAGGACCAAGATTTGCCATAGATGCTATTGCAGCAGGTAAGGAGGCAGCTATATCTATACACAGATATGTACAGCCACACAGCTCACTTACTATCGGACGTAACAGAAGAGATTTCATCGAGCTTGATAAGGATAATATCAAGGTTGAGGGATATGATAACAGCAGTAGACAGGTTCCGGGAGTTAATAAGGCTATTGACACAAAGAAGTCATTCAGGGATGCAAAGCTCACATTTACAGAGGAACAGGTTAAGACTGAAACAGCCAGATGTTTAGGCTGTGGCGCATCTGTTGTTGACCCTAACAAATGTATTGGTTGTGGTATATGTACAACTAAGTGTGAGTTTGACGCCATACATCTTAACAGGGACCTTCCAGAGTGCAGTACTATGAGAAAGAGTGAAGATAAGCTTAAGTATATTCTTCCTTATGGGGCTAAGCAGGCTATTAAGATAAAGTTTTCTGGCAAGAAGAATTAGGGTGTCAGAGGATTGCGTTACCTGATATTATTATATTAATGACGGACGCATAAAGGTCGGGAGGTGTTTCGGTAATAAAGCTTCACGCACCAGAAAGCTGTCTGGATATTTCTAAAACTTTCCGCAGATGCTTTTCTGTGGACGCAGCTGCTTATACGAAACGTCCTGTTTCGTTTTCGCTCGATTTGACATCCGTGTCAAATCGCTGCTGTGGGTTGAAGGGAAAGTTTAAGAACTATCACAAACAGCTTTCAAGTGTGCATTACGCATTATTACCAAAACACCTCCCGTCCCATATCTTATATCGTCCGTCCGTCACAGTTATGTCATTGCAAACCACCACATTTGAAGAGAGACAAGACTATGACTGAATAGTTATGAAGACCTTGGAGAGGGTCTGTAAAAACTACTACATATATAATACGGGGAAACAATATGCATGAATTAGGCGTTGTATTTCACATAATAGATGACCTTAAAGAAGTAGCCATCCAGAATGACATAGAAAAGATAACAAAGGTAGTGCTTGAATTAGGAGAAGTGTCGACAGTTATAGACACATACCTGACAGACTGCTGGAAGTGGGCAATTAAGAAAGAAGAGCTGCTAGTGGAGTCAGAGCTTGTTATAGAGAAAATTCCTGCTATAACATACTGTGAAGACTGCCATAACAGATACAGCACGATACAATATGGGAAAACGTGTCCAGAGTGCGGAAGCGGGCATACATATCTGCTTCAGGGCAGTGAATTTAACATTAAAGAAATAGAGGCGTGTTGACATTTTCCTCTGGTAATATTATGATTAAACAGATTGAGATTATAAGGTAATAATATGATGTCAGAGTTGAAAGGTGTCCGTGTCTTAACGGTAAAGCTTTTAAACCTGTACAACATATTGTTTTCTTAGGATATAGAAAGGAATCAGTACCATGAGTAAGGAATTAGAGAAGAATTACAATCCTTCAGAAATAGAAGACAGATTGTATCAGAAGTGGCTTGATAAGAAGTATTTTCACGCTGAAGTAGACAGAAGCAAGAAACCATTTACTATAGTTATGCCACCACCTAATATAACAGGTAAGCTGCATATGGGACATGCACTTGATAACACAATGCAGGATATAATTATCCGTTTTAAGAGAATGCAGGGTTATGAAGCATTATGGGTTCCGGGAACAGACCATGCAAGTATATCAACAGAAGTAAAGGTTACTAATGCTTTAAAGGAAGAAGGTATTGACAAGCATGAGCTTGGAAGAGAGGGCTTCCTTAAAAGAACATGGGAATGGAAGAAAGAATACGGTGGAACTATCACAAGCCAGTTAAAGAAGATTGGTTCATCATGTGACTGGGACAGAGAGAGATTTACAATGGATGAAGGCTGTTCTAAGGCCGTTCTTGAAGTATTCTGCAAGTTATATGAAAAAGGTCTTATATACAAGGGTTCAAGAATTGTAAACTGGTGTCCTGTATGTAACACATCTATATCAGATGCAGAAGTTGAGCATGAGGAGCAGGCAGGACATTTCTGGCATATCAACTATCCTGTGGTTGGTGAGGAAGGAAGATTTGTAGAGATAGCTACTACACGTCCTGAAACACTTCTTGGTGACTCAGCACTTGCTGTTAATCCAGATGATGAAAGATACACAGACCTTATTGGAAAGGAAGTATACCTTCCACTTACAGACAGAAAGATACCTATTATCGCAGACAGCTATGTTGATAAGGAATTTGGAACTGGTGTTGTTAAGATTACTCCAGCCCATGACCCTAACGACTTTGAAGTTGGTAAAAGACATAACCTTCCAGAGATTAATATACTTAATGATGATGCTACAATCAATAATCTTGGTGGCAAGTATGCAGGTATGGACAGATATGAAGCAAGAAAAGCCATGGTAGCTGACCTTGATGCACAGGGACTTTTAGTTAGTGTTGAAGACCACGTTCATAATGTAGGTACACACGACAGATGTAAGACAACAGTTGAGCCTATGATTAAACAGCAGTGGTTCGTTAAGATGGATGAGCTTATCAAGCCAGCTGTTGAAGGCGTTAAGAATGGTGATATCGAGCTTGTTCCAGCTTCTATGGATAAGACTTACTTTAACTGGACTGATAACATAAGAGACTGGTGTATATCAAGACAGTTATGGTGGGGACACAGAATACCAGCTTACTACTGTAAGGATTGTGGTGAGATGGTAGTATCCAAGGATAAGGTATGCACATGTCCTAAGTGTGGAAGTACTAATATGGAGCAGGACCCTGATACACTTGATACATGGTTCTCATCAGCACTCTGGCCATTCTCAACACTTGGATGGCCTGATAAGACACCTGAGCTTGACTACTTCTATCCTACAGATGTACTTGTAACAGGATATGATATTATATTCTTCTGGGTTATCAGAATGATATTCTCAGGATATGAGCAGATGGGCAAGAAGCCATTTGGCAAGGTATTATTCCACGGACTTGTCAGAGATTCACAGGGACGTAAGATGAGTAAGTCACTCGGCAATGGTATCGACCCACTCGAGGTTATAGATAAGTATGGCGCAGATGCTTTAAGATACACACTTATCACAGGTAATGCACCTGGTAATGATATGCGTTTCTACTGGGAAAGAGTTGAGGCAAGCCGTAACTTTGCTAATAAGGTATGGAATGCTTCAAGATTTATAATGATGAACGACCCTGATAATAAGATAAAGGCTACAGATGAGAAGCCAGCTAATCTTACAGCAGCAGACAAGTGGATATTATCAAAGATGAATTCACTTATTAAGGAAGTTACAGACAATATGGAAAAGTACGACCTTGGTATAGCAGTTGCCAAGCTTAATGACTTTATCTGGGAAGAATTCTGTGACTGGTATATCGAGATGGTTAAGCCACGTCTTTACAATGATGAGGATACAACTAAGACAGCAGCTATATGGACGTTAAAGAAGGTTCTTATAGATGCACTTAAGCTTCTCCACCCATATATGCCATTCATTACAGAAGAAATATTCTGTAATATTCAGGATGAGGAAGAGTCTATTATGATAAGCTCATGGCCTGTATATACAGAAGATAATAATTATTCAGAAGATGAAAATGCTATCGAAACAATTAAGACAGCAGTCCGTAACATAAGAAATGTAAGAGCTGAGATGAATGTAGCACCTAGCCGTAAGGCACTTGTATATGTAGTTTCGGAGGATGAAGGAATAAGAAGCATATTTGAAAATGGCAAAGTATTCTTTGCAACACTTGGCTATGCAAGTGATGTAAAGGTTCAGGCTGATAAGACAGACATTCCAGAGGATGCTGTATCTACAGTTATTGCCGGTGCAGTTATATATATTCCTTTCGCAGAGCTTGTTGATATCGACAAAGAGATAGAAAGACTTAAGAAGGAAGAAGATAAGTTACACAAGGAAATAGCAAGATGTAATGGAATGCTTAACAACGAGAAGTTCACATCTAAGGCTCCACAGGCTAAGATAGATGAAGAAAAGGCTAAGCTTGAGAAGTATTCTAATATGCTTGCACAGGTTGAAGAAAGACTTGCGACATTATCTAAGTAATATCTGTTAATCTGGCAAATCGGTTATTATTGGTTTGCCAGACTGACAAAATAGGTACCATAATATAATAAGCAGTAAAATAGTTACAATATATATAATATAAAACATATAATTATGGAGGACAAAAGCTATGGCAGATAATTTAATGAAAAAACTCCCATTCACACGTTTTGCTATGGAGATGAGAAGCGGCAAGATAATCAATATTGATGAAGGTTTTGTTAAAATGCTTGGTTACACAGAGGAAGACATGGAAAATGGCCTTACATTCAGGGATATTGTGCCGGATGTTGATTATGAAGGTATAATAACAGAGCTTCGTGAAACATTTATCGACCAGAGATATGCGTGCTACGAACATTTCTTCAAGACAAAGACAGATGAGAAGATAAGAGTTGTCGTATTCATAAGAATAGATAACAAGCTGCTTGAGGGTCACAGAGTATTACGTGTAAGTGTTGGTAATATTTCTAATCTTAAGTAAAGGTGGAGTATAAATGCAGGGATTATTAGATACAATCCAGAAAAACATTGAGTTTGTTGGAATATCACTGCTTCTTATGATTGGTGTATTTGCCATAGCAAGGGGCAGTGAGGTGCTCATAGAAAAAAAGACAGATGTTAAGTTCACGTCTGAGAAAACAAAGGTCAACAAGACAGTAATTATGGCGATGCTTTCAGCTATCGCGGTAATACTTATGTACTTTGATTTCCCGATACCTTTCATAGCACCGGGCTTTTATAAGATTGATTTCAGTGAGATACCTGTGCTTATAGGTTCATTTATGTTAGGACCTTGTGCCGGAGTTATTATCGAAGCTGTAAAGGTTATACTGCATTTCTGTATGAAGGGAACAACAACTGCATTTGTCGGTGACTTTGCGAACTTCATATTAGGATGTATGTATGTTGTGCCGGCAGCCATTATATATCACACTAAGAAAACAAGAAAAATGGCAATGATTTCACTTATAGCAGGTGGTGTTATACTTGTTATAGCCGGAATGCTTCTTAATGCGTGGTATCTGCTGCCAAAGTACTCAGAGTTATATGGAATACCTCTTGATGTCCTTATTGCAATGGGAACAAAGGTAAATGCATCAATCACAGATGTATTTTCATTTGTTGCACTTGCAGTAGCGCCATTTAACATAATAAAGGCACTCATAGATGGTATTGTGACTGTTATATTGTATAAGTACTTAAGCCATCAGTTGAAGGCATAGTTATATCATAATGACAAAACAAGTCATAAGCATATTTATTTAAAAAGACAAAGTGAGTCATAAGCATAATTATGTGAAAAAGACAATGTAAGTTTTAAAAAATATATTTGTAATTTTAAATATACCAACAGCGTGAATATAATCCGTATGTATGTAAATAATATAATCTGATAAGGTATTAAAGGAGGATATTATATGCGTAAGTTGAAATGGATTGTAGTTGGCGCTATGCTTATTACTGTCATATCAGTGCTTGTGGGCTGTGGAGCAAAGACTGACTCTGAAAGCGGGAGTAATACTGGTTCAGGAAGTAATAACAGAAATACAGTAGAAAATCTTATGACAGATGCTGCTACAGGAGCTAAGGAAATAGTTACAGATGCGGCAACAGGCATTAAAGAGATAGCCACAGATGCGGCGACAGGTGCAAAAGATATGATGGAAACTGCCAAAGACGGAATGAAAGAGATGGCAACAGAGGTTTCGTCAGCATTTTCAAAGTAAATAAATATAGTATATTTATAGTTTTACGGCTATCTGGTGATATAATGCACTGGATAGCTGTTTTTTTGATTTGTGACTTATTTGTGATTTAATGTAAGTCTATTGTAAATGTCTGGTAGGTTTGATATACTGATAGAAAATACTTTTAAAGGGAGAATAGCAGTGAAAGACGGATATATCAGAGTAGCAGCGTTGACACCTAAGATAAAAGTGGGTGACTGTGTATTCAATGGAGAACAGATAAAAAAGCTTATCAGCGAAGCATATGCATGTGATACGGCCGTAGCGGTATTTCCAGAGTTATGTATAACAGGATATACATGTAATGACCTGTTCTTACAGGACACACTTATCAATGAAGCTATGGGTGTGCTTCTTGACATAAGGGATTATACATCAGCTTATGAGGGTATGCTTGTTATGGCAGGACTTCCATATATGTATCATGGAAAGCTGTACAATGTTGTTGCAGCGGTTATGAACGGACATATAAAGGGACTTGTACCTAAGATGTTCATACCTAATTATGGTGAGTTTTATGAAAGAAGACAGTTTACAGAAGGTTTTAAGAAAAATGTGACTGTTAAGATAGATAAGGATGAGGTGTACTTTGGTGGAAGCCTTATATACAGCTTTGACAACTGCCCTAAGTTAAAGGTGGCAGCAGAGATATGTGAGGACTTGTGGACACCACAGCCACCAAGCATAAGACATGCGCTTAATGGTGCTACGCTTATAGTAAATGCATCGGCAAGTAATGAAACTATAGGAAAGGCAGCTTACAGGAAAAATCTTGTAAAAGGTCAGTCGGCAAGGCTTGTATGCGGTTATGTGTATGCAAGTTCAGGTGATGGCGAATCGACACAGGATATTGTGTTTGGCGCACACAACATAATAAGTGAGAATGGTTCACTGCTTGCAGAAGCCACAAAGTTTAAGAATGAAGCTGTATATGCAGATATTGATATTGACAGGATATGGTCTGAAAGAAGGAGAATGTCTACATTTACAGTTGATGAAGATAAAGCAGCGGATGAGGGCTATGTATATGTAAGCTGTCCTGATATTATGCAAAGAGAGCTTAAGCTTAAGAGATTTTTTGACAAAGCACCATTCGTACCGGATGACAAGTATGAAAGGGATGCAAGATGTGAGGAAATTCTTGACATACAGACATATGGACTTAAGAAAAGACTTGAGCATACAGGCTGCAAGAGTGCTGTTATCGGTATATCAGGCGGACTTGACTCCACACTTGCACTGCTTGTTACTGTAAGGGCATTTGACCTTTCAGGACTTGACAGAAAGGGAATAACATGCGTTACAATGCCCTGCTTTGGAACAACAGACAGGACATATAATAATGCTGTCAAGATGAGTGAAAAGCTTGGAGCGACACTTAGGGAAATCAACATAAGAAAGTCAGTTAAGCAGCATTTTGAAGATATTGGACATGATGAGTCAGTTCATAATGTTACTTATGAGAATGGACAGGCAAGAGAGAGAACACAGATACTTATGGACATAGCTAACCAGACAAATGGTATGGTTATAGGTACAGGCGATATGTCAGAGCTTGCACTTGGCTGGGCAACATATAATGGCGACCATATGTCAATGTATGGTGTCAATGCTTCAGTTCCTAAGACACTTGTAAGACATCTTGTAAGATATTATGCAGATACATGTGGAAACAATGAATTATCAGATGTGTTATCAGATGTGCTTGATACACCGGTAAGTCCGGAGCTTTTACCACCTAATGAGGATGGAACTATACAGCAGAAGACAGAAGACCTTGTAGGACCTTATGAGCTTCACGACTTCTTTATGTATCATATGTTAAGATTTGGTGTTGAACCAAAGAAGCTTTTCAGAATTGCAAAGATAGCATTTGCAGGTGAATACGATGAGAAGACTATATATAAGTGGCTTCGTACATTTACATGGAGATTTTTTGCACAGCAGTTTAAGAGGTCATGTTTACCAGATGGACCTAAGGTAGGTTCTGTCGCTGTATCACCACGCGGCGACTTAAGAATGCCAAGCGATGCAAGCAGTGCAGCATGGATAAGACAGCTTGACATCATAAAAGAAAGTATAATGGAGGATTAATAATTATGGCAGGCAATAGTGCTAATAATTCTAAGAATAAAGCGCAGAATGTCAGTACTGAAAAGGTTATGACCAAGTATGACAGGAAAATGGCTAAAAGAAGAGAAGAGGAGAAGAGATTACAGAGAGAAAAGGTTATATTCAGGGCTGTAGGAGCGGGTGTTCTTGCTGGTATTATAATAGCCGTGGCAGTTATATTTGGAACAAGATATAACAGAATTCATAACAAGTTTATAAGTGTTGATGGCAGCAATATAAGCCAGATTGAGTTTGATATGTATTACAATGTATCAAAGAATGCGCTTATGTCACAGTCCTTCTATGGAAGTATGACTATGGCAGATTACTATTCATACATGGGTTACAGCAGCTCACAGAATGATAAGAGCCAGACTAACTCACAGACAGGCAAGACATGGTATGAGTATTTTGCAGACAATGCACTTACAACTATCAAGGAATACAAGGCACTTATAAAGGATGCAGATGCCAACGGATATGAGTACACAACAGGCGATGAAGACTATGCTGACTTTACACAGCAGATAAGCGATGCAGCTTCAGATGCGGGAAAGAGTATTAAGGATTATTACAAGCAGAGTCTTGGACAGTATGCAACAGAAAGCAATGTAAAGAAGTATGTAATGGAATATCTTAAAGCCAATGCATACCAGCGTGAGCTTACAGATGAGTTTGCGGCAACAGATGATGAGATTAAGAACTATTACGAAGAGAATAAGGATATTTACGACCAGGTAGATTACAGAGAGTTCACAGTAACAGCAGTTGACTCTACAGATGGTGAGATGGAGCAGGCTAAGGCAAAGGCTGATGAGTTTGCAGCAGGTGCAACAAGCGAGCAGGCATTTATAGACCTTTGCAGAAGAAATGCACCAGATGGCGAGTCGAAGTATGACAATGATGAAGGCTCATTAAAGTCAAAGATTACAAGCTCTGATATGGAATCAGGAACATCTGAATGGCTTCTTTCTGATGAACGTAATGCAGGAGATGTTACAGTTGTAGAGGATACATCAGAACACTGCTATTATGTATTATATTTCATAAGTAAGTCATATGATGGAAGTATGGATGAAACTATAGCATCTAATGTACTTAACAAGAAGTATTCAGACTATATATCAGCTCTTACAGATGATATGCAGACTAATACATATAATAGATTTTAATTACTTGTAAAAGATATAAATATATGGTATTGTGTATGCGACATAATACCATATTTTTAAAGACTGTGTTAATACAATCGAAGGGAGAGGGGAGTATGTTTCATACAATATGCATGGCGTGTATAATAATTGGTATTCTGATACCTTTTTGCAGTATTGTGCTTAACCTGTTTGACGGCTTTGTTGATTTTATATCAATAGATGTATTGCAGCTGGAATTCGGACAGGATATGATATTGGACTTTCTGCCTTTTTCCATTAACAGCTTGTGTTTATGGTCGCTTATATTTGGCAGCTTAGGACTTATTCTTGATGGCAGGCTGTCAGAAAAGGTTATCATGATAATAGGTCTTGTAGCAGGGTATATATGTGCTGTGGCACTTCAGTCGGCAATCAAAAGATTAAAAAAGATTGAAAACTTTGCTGCAGAGAAAGAAGAAATACTTTTAAGAACAGGAATTGTGAGTAATATGATACCTGTAAACGGAGTTGGGGCTGTAAGTGTGCAGTTAAGCACAGGCTCTAATGTATCCT